>Ga0208754_100307_pt1 | contig 11140 bp, 14 predicted proteins | sample LakWasMet55_HOW8_2_FD_183889 | JGI IMG/M metagenome (GOLD analysis project Ga0208754, IMG submission 183889) | Freshwater sediment methanotrophic microbial communities from Lake Washington under simulated oxygen tension - Sediment Metagenome... | ecosystem: Environmental > Aquatic > Freshwater >... | reverse complement strand
TGGCTGGCATAGGATAATCTACTCAATTTCATTGGCTTGCTATAGGAAATTAATAATTACATTAAGTATTCGTCAAAATAAAATTGGTGGACTACTAGGGCTAATGCGGTATTGATAATTAAACGGTTCTTGGCTTCTATCCAAAATGGTTTAATAAACAAGCTCATGATAAAATGAACTCCTTTCAATTTAGTCGTTAGTTAATCATTATTCCTTAGCGGCTCTATCAAACTCCACAAATTGTTAAATCTGGCGTTATCTTTAAAATTGTTCCTGAGGAAATTATCGTTATGAAGATCCCATCTCTCATTGCCTGTTCGTTGTTATTGTCAGTTATTGGCGGCAATGCCTGCGCTACTACCTACGCAATGCCCAAGAACGGCGATACTGTTGTCACCGAGTTTCCTGATGATGATGCCGCCATAGTTCGCGCTGAGCAAAATGAAACCTTGCTGGATGTAGCCAGACGTCACCTTTTGGGGCAAACGGAAATCGTCCGGCTTAACCCTGATCGGGATCGCTGGTTAATCAGAAAAGGTGAGACTATTCGCTTGTCCAACAGGCATATACTGCCTGATACGCCTCACGAAGGTATTACCTTGAATATCGCTGAGTACCGTATGTATTATTATCCACCGACACCAGCGGGGACGCCCACGCGAGTAATGTCTTTTGCCCACGGTGTTGGCAGGCAAGACTGGAAGACACCGTTGGGTAAAACCAGTGTCGTGAAAAAAGTTAAAGACCCGTCATGGTATCCGCCAGAATCTATTCGGCGCGAACACGCCGCAAATGGTGATCCTTTGCCGCTTATCGTTCCACCCGGACCTCATAATCCGTTGGGTGCTTATGCGCTGCATCTCAATCTTCCCGGTGAGTACCGTATACACGGTACTGATATTGATAAGATTTATGGCATTGGGATGCAGATTACCCATGGTTGTGTTCGTATGTATCCAGAGGACGTTCAGGTTTTATACAATTCTGTTTCGGTGGGAACGCCTGTTTACATAGTCAAACAACCTATCAAGGTCGGCTGGCTTGACAACACGCTTTACATTGAGGCGCATCCTGATCTGGAAGGCGAGGAAATGACGCTGGACCAGCGTTACGCAGTGGCTCTGGGGCTGATTCAAAAAGCCACTCATGAAGAAATGCCTGATTTCGACCAGGCGGCATTAAATCAGGCGCTTAAGGGCCTGACCGGCGATCCGGTTCCGATCTATGAAAGATTGCCGCCAATAAATGAAGTGCCGTCGTTGACCACAGAGGCAGAGCCGGTAATTGTTCCCGCGCCCAAGGTTAAACCTGTGCCTGCAAAACAGGCCAAAGCTCCGCCGGTAAGTCGAGTTAAAGCAAAGCCAGTGTATCAAGCCAAAAAAGCAGCGCCAGTGAGTAAATCTAAAGCAGGTGCAGTTGCTCAGGCCAAAACTAAGTCAGCCACAACGCGGCAAGCGAAAGCAGGCGTAATTCGCCAGGTCAAGGCGACACAGACAGGTACAGTAAAAGGAACAAGCAAAAAAGGCGGCTCTCCTGGCGGTTATTATCGTGGCTCTTAGGTTTGAGACATTATGGAGCGCTGGTAACAGTTAATGAAAGATCGTTTCTATGCTTTTCTAACGCATCTGGCAATATCCGGTATCGTTGCGATTATTGCAGTCGTTATTGTTTTTTGCGTGTGGTATCCAGCCCCGCTTCAGGATGCAGTGGGCGTGACCCATATATTTCTAATGCTTTTGTCGATAGACATTGCCATTGGCCCGGTACTGACTTTTGTTGTTTATAAGCGCGGCAAATCGTCTTTAAAATTTGACCTCTCAGTTATCGCCTTATGCCAACTAGCAGCTTTAAGTTACGGTATGCATACGGTATTCATCGGAAGACCTGCATTTGTTGTCTTTAATGTTGATAGATTTGACGTGTCGCGAGCCCATGAACTTGATCCCGAAAGCTTAAAAAAAGCACAATTGGCGGGTAATAAGGCTGCGGAAATTGGCTGGTTTGGACCGCGATGGGTAGCTGCAAAGGCTTCATCTGACCCCAAACGACGCCAGGAAATCCTGTTTTCATCTGCTCTAGGCGGTGCCGATTGGCCTCATTTGCCTGAGTTATTCGTTCCCTTGGCTGAATTAAAATTCCAAGTTTTGGCTAAAGCAATATCTTTGTCTGAGCTTCGTAAATTGCACGGTAATAGTCAGGATATTCAGACACTATTAAGCGGCTTTAAAGACACTGATGTTAAGTGGCTGCCTTTGCATGCTTCTGCCAAAGATATGGTGGTTTTGGTGGATGCAAGCTCTGCCAAGGTAGTTAAGATAATTGGTATCAATCCTTGGCTTTAAATATTGACTCATGGAAAAATCAATTAAACTACTTCCATAACCAGAAACGGGCCTCCGTAAGTAAGTGAAAAATAGATAAATGCCAAGCTTATAGCGCTGCCTATGCTAAAAGAGAACAGTCGGTTTAGTATGTAACTTACAATCGCCAAATACCAAACTATCAATGCCGCGCCCAGATACATCGGATAATCTTCGTAGGGTGTTCGCTGCACAAAAACATCTAATATCTCAGTGCCAATGCCCAAAGTAACGATGAAGTTTTCACAAATGAAAATCGCTGTGAGTAATTGATAGAAAAGCTCGGTTTTTTTAGTAATAAGTACTAGCAATGCTATTAACGATAAGGCCACTATGGTTCTCATAGCGACTTCAAGAGTAGCATCTGCAGGGTCGCTGATGTTTGCTTCTACGATAATGCCTGATATCAGATAAAAAATTATGCTTTTCCAGATGAATGGTTTTAACGGGCGCAAAGCAATGGGGTTGTTTTTAAACCAACATAACTGGAGATATTGTATTAATAGAGACATGGGCAGTTGATACTATAGATTGTAAATAGTAAGTGTTGATAAATGTATATCTTGCAGTGCTTATTTTTCAGGTTACAAGTGGGTGATTGTTAAGCCGTTGTTTCGATCAGATCAGTAAGACCATTGCAAATGGCGGGTTATAATACCTGAACTTTACAATTAACCAATAAGTTATGGTTCCCAGGGCAAATCTATTGATTTGTCAGCACGTAATAAATATTGAGATACACAAGAGTAATTTTATTAGATAACAAGCTTGTAAAATGATAATTTAGAACTATTCTCTAAATCAGATAGCAGACAATAATTGATGAATAATGGTATCAGCTTGATTACTTGTGATGATAATAATGAAAGAGAGTCTTCGGGGTTGATCCGTTTTTTTTCTTTACAGGATATTGGTCTTCTTTGGTATCCAGATGCATTTCTTTACGAAGGTTTTTTGGAAAAGCTGGTGTTTAGGATTGCCAGGCAGCCCAAGTCATTGATTGTTCATATACAACGCATTTATTACTGTTTTTATAATGAACTGAATAGTCAACTCTTTGCCGCTATTATTGACTTTTTGGTGATTTTGAACGGGCGAGGTCAGGCAATTAGCTGGCGAGTAGTCATTGGTGCAAAATCCCGCCTAAGTCCAGATCAATTTAGTGAACTAAAAAATTATCTAAAGAGCGACCACCCAGACCCATCTGTATTGTCTGGTAACCGGTATACCATTTTTACCAGGGGATTGCTGGGTACAAACAGGCTCATCCAACAGGCGAAAAAGAAACAGGGCAATAGCTATGACCCATTAATACTTGCCCGCGACCATATTGAATACAGCCAACTGGAAGAGGCAAAAAAAGTGCTTGAAAATGCTATTCTATCGGATCCCGACAGGCCGGATTTGCATCATGAATTGATAGCGCTTTATAAATCCACCCGTGACACGACAGGATCCAACCAGATGTTAGCCGAACTAACTCAAGCAGGCATAGTGATAACAAGCGAATGGAAGCAATTGAACGATTATTTAGATGGACGGAATAGCAATGGATAAAAGCAAAAGCCCATTAAAAGTAGCGCTTCACGGTATGGATGGGCGCAGCTATAAGATGATGGCAATGTATTTGCAGGGGCCGTGTAAAGGGGTCGCTGTTGTCGTTAATGACAATAATGCAGAGTGCGATATTTTTGATGCCGACGCATTTAACGCAGAAAAATTGCTCAATGAACGCTTACAAAAAAGTCCGCACAGACCGGTTATTGTTATATCGTTAACAGACCGTAAGTTGGAAAATGTTCTTTATGTAAAAAAACCGGTAAAAATTGAGGACATGGTTGCAGCCTTGTCACAAGCAAAAAAATCCCTTGGCTTGCCAGCAAAACAGACTTCAACCCAGCCCGCTCCAGCTACTGTCAACAGGAGTGTGCCAATTACCCCTGTTTCTACTGACACGCATAAAACCAATGACATCCAGCCAACAGCTGATAAGCAAGCACTAAAAAAATTCGTTCTTGATACGGATGAGCAAAAAAAGACTAGCAAGCATCAAGCAGCAATGTTGTTGAGCGAGCAGGGCTTTGGTGCTTTTATAGGTAATGTTGTTGGCGTTGATGTTAACGACCCAAAGCAATTTGCCAAGGCAACCTATAATCCCAAGGAGTATTTTCAGGGATATGTTGAGTCTGCGATAAGGCTTAGTTATGAAAAAGCACAAATAAGGCAATTGAATTCAGGTTGGAGTCCTCTCGTTATTTTTCCGCATAGCAATGAGGTGTGGCTGGATGCCGATGAAAAGCAGTTAAGGGCATTTGCCGGTTTGCCTATAAGCAGCAGTTTAGTAGGAAAAATGTCAATAACGCCGCTGAGCTTGGAATCAGCCGTAATGAATGAAGCATTGGAAAAGTTTCATAGCGTAGATGCGTTTCTTTGGAAAATTGCCTGCTGGGCATCAAAAGGTCGCTATCCCGGAAATATTGACATTAGGCATCCTGTTTATTTGAAAAACTGGCCTAATTTCACCCGCTTGCTGGTTACACCGCATGCCTTGCGCATTTCAGCATTACTTATTCAGGGGCCTAGAACTTTAGGTAATATTGCAGAAGTCCTTAATGTTAAGCCTCAATATGTTTTTGTATTCGTCAGTGCTGCATCTTCATTAGGATTGGCAGGTCAAGCTAAAAGAGAAGTTGATGTATTAGTGCATACTCCAGACATTAAACCAAACAAAAACCAAGGGTTACTGAGTCGTATTCTCAGTACATTACGCGGCAAGAAAGGATAACGGAACCCATATACATATCATGAGTCAGTATAAAATTATTTTTACAGGCCCTGTGGGCGCGGGAAAAACAACAGCCATCAATTCAATCAGTGATGTCCCACCGATAAAAACAGATGCTTCGGCAAGCGATATGACGAAATCCAGAAAAGCTTCAACAACAGTTGCACTGGATTATGGCGTCATGAATCTGTCGGGTGGTGAAAAGCTGCATCTTTACGGTACACCCGGACAAGAACGTTTTGATTTTATGTGGGATATTCTAGTCACCGGTGGTATAGGTCTGGTTTTATTGTTGGACAATACCAGGGCCGATCCTTTTCAGGATATGAAGTTTTTCCTGGATACTTTCGATAAATTTATTACGGATACCGCTGTAGCAATAGGTGTGACGCAAATGGATTTAAGCGGAAAACCGACCATTGACGATTACCATTTACAACTAAAAGTTCTAGGTATAAAACCGCCTGTTTTTGCCGTTGATGCCAGAGTCAAAAGCGATGTTTCCTTGTTAGTTCAATCATTGCTTTATACCCTAGATCCTGGCCTAGAGGAGTAATTGATGAGTAACTATACTCTAACGGAGGGTCTCTATTTATATCCTACACCTGCGGGTGCTTATTATGCGGTTTCTTCAGAAGAAACAGACAGGCCGCGTGAATTTTTAAGGAAGCTGTTACGGCAGAAGGAAACCCAGGCACTTACTATTGAAAATTTGCAGCTATTGATGGATAGCAATAACGAGCAAAAATGCCTGGAGTTATTACATCACTGTCAACGGTTGCGTTGGGTTGAAGGTCTGAGTTCGGTATTAGAACGGCCTGAAGGTGCATTGGAAGATATTTTACCGGGTTATTTGAGTAAGCTGTCGGAAAGCGGCAAAGTGCTAATTGCGGAGAGGCAGGGTTTTTATCTGGCGACACATGGATTCCCTCATGAGGTTGCTGAGGAGTTATCCGCGCTGAGCGCAGAGATTGCAACAGTTCATGATCGGCGCGCTGGTTTATTGGTAAATAACATGGGCATATCCAGCCATACCTGGGCGATTGTTGATGTTTTTGGTAATAGCGAGGTTGGTTTTTGGCCATTATTTATAGCCAACAACCGTTTTGTTATTGCAATTTCCGGAATTCCTCATTTTAATCAACCAGAGTTTGTTTCATTGGTCTGGGCCTTAAGCATACGTTACACAACAACCAAATAGTTATTAATATTTAATTTTGCTAGATTGAAAGGACTAATATGCGCGCAAATATGTTGACTTCTGTATTGACAGAACTTAATGGCACTTCAGCAGACATCGAAGCATCCGGAATTATCTCAACCGATGGCTTGATGATTGCTTCGGTTTTGCCTGCATCAATGGATGAAGATCGAGTCGGGGCAATGAGCGCCGCGATGCTTTCTCTGGGTGATAGAACCGCCCAGGAATTGGCTCGAGGAACCTTGGAACAGGTTTTAATTAAAGGTGCGAATGGCTATGTGTTAATGACCTATGCCGGCTCAGAATCCGTTCTGACCGTTCTGGCAAAACCAAATGCCAAGTTAGGCTTGATATTTCTTGATGTCAAACGTGCTGCTGCGAGTATTGCCGAGTTCCTATAGATTGTGTACCATCTTTCAAATTACCTGTTAGAAGATGTGTTTATGATTCATGATATGAAGCCGGAAGATATAATTGGTGCTTATAAAGAAACTACTCTAGATTTATACGGGAGTATTTGCAGAGTAGTTCTATATACAGATATTGAGACACCCTATCCCGATGGCAAGCTTATTGTGTCAACAACTGATACTAACGGTATTATAACTCATGTTAATCAGTCGTTTATTGAAATGTCAGGCTATACAGAGACAGAACTGATTAATGCGCCACATTCAATTTTAAGGCATCCTGACATGCCCTCCGTTGCTTTTAAAGATTTGTGGGACACCGTAAACAGAGGTGAAAAGTGGCAAGGCTTTGTGAAAAATTTACGCAAGGATGGTGGTTATTACTGGGTGAAGGCAACCGTTATTCCCAATATTAGAAATGGACAAGTAATGGGGTATACTTCAGTACGCCGAAAGCCTTCCCGAACCAAAGTGGAAGAATGCAGTAAGTTATATGCAACTATGCATTAAATAAACGGAGATAAGCCAATGCCGTACCAATTTACGGTTAGTCCCGATTTTACGCCTGACCACCTTTCCGGCTGGTATATCTTTAATACTTGGTTACAAAAACAAACAGGCGACAGTTTTCATCTGGAAATGTATGACAGCTTCCAGGCCCAGAGAGAGGTCATTAGGCAAAATAAAATCGATTTAATTTATGCAAACCCGTTTGATGCGGCTATGCTGGTGCGCGAAAAAGGTTTTTTACCCTTAGTAAAAGCTGCCGGTATTTCTGATGAGGCGATTATAGCGGTTCATAACAGCAGCAGTATAAGTGATGTTGCCGACTTATTTCCTGGTATAAAAGTAGCGGTTACCGAAGACCCTGATGTACAGATGATGGGCATGATAATGATGGAAGCGGCGGATTTAAATGCAGGCAATATACAGCTTAATGTTTATGATAGTTATGTATTAGTGGCCAAACATTTGCTTCAAGGTAATGTCGATGCAGGATTTTTTTTGGCTGAGGCATATAATGATTTGTCGAATATGGTAAAAAAACAGTTAAGGACTTTGATTTGCAGCCAAATAAGCGTTATTCATCATTCATTGATGATTGGTCCGAGGCTGGCGGGAAGAAGAGATGAAATTCGAGGCCTGTTAATGGCAATGAATAATGATAAAAAAGGTAATGATATTTTACAAAGTCTGAGGTTTCAGGCGTGGGTTGATGTTGATGATGATGAAATGGAGTTTATGATTGATCTAATGGATGCCTTGGCAACCTAATTGACAATATGCTTTTGAGCCTTCCGGTTTTTTTGTGAGAGTTGGAATAGATCCTCGCAATGAAAAATATTATAGGGCCATGGTTTTTGTATTTTACCGTGTTGCATCCCAAATTTCGTTAAAACACAGTTTCTTTTCACGCTGGGGTAGTACATACAATCACTTAATTCTTAAATAAACGTAAAATCAACAATTCTAAGCCTTTGTTGTTTTGGGGTAGAGAAGGATTGCCAATATGACTTCTTTTAGCGGGTAGGCACTAAATGCTTGTCTTGTAGGCTTTAATGCTCAATATTACAGCGCTCTCGCTTATTGTGGATAAATTAAGGCTAGTACTGGGTTATGCACAAAGTTAGGTCTTTTTAGATATTATTGCACCATTATTGCGCATATTCTGGTGTTCCGCACTTTCAGCAATAGAGCTGTAATAGCTTTTAAAATTAATAAAAATCTGTATTCTCTCTAAATAATTGCCAATTTGCTCAGTTATCACTAGTCAATAGCCATTGCGGTCATAGGTTGTTACTGGTTGCCTTGCAAGCGATTAAAAATTGCAGGGGTTTTTATAACTTGGTGCATATTTTGCATTCATTCTTATGCGTTCAGTAAAATGCTTTTGGTTTTTTTAAATTAAAAAAAAACCTCAAGCATTTCAGTCAAAAACAGGTAGCGATTGAATTTAGGGTGTTTTAAAACTTGATGACATCCTGGTAAATTAAATTTCGGTAGCCCATACCGGATGACGGCTATTTTCTAAGCTGCTATGTTTACAGTCGATACCCCAAAAAATGTCAAAATATCAACAATAACGTAAGGACTATAAAAATAGTCAAATAGATTGGGTTATGTTTATCAAACAGGAATGCCAGTATGAAATCGAATAATCTGCGGCAAGAACATCAAAACGTACTGGAGCAACCGGTGTTATTGGTTTTCGCTTTGGGATTCGGGGCGGCGATTGAAGAGAAGCTGAAGCAGCTTTTTCAGCTAGAGCGGCATGGCAGGCAAGCTTATAAGCTAGTTTCGCTCACTGAGACGAATATTAACATTTTGCTGGTGAATTACGATAATCCGCTGGCATTAAGAAAAAAGGGCATACTTCTTAGCAGTATTTGTTCAGGTGCCGAGGTTGTGGCGGTGAGCCAAGGCCCGTTAAATGATGCTCCTCCCTATCACATTCGTGGCATGCTGACAGCGTCCAGACTATTAGGTGTGCTTGATAAGATAAGTGTATCTTCACCTGTTACACAGGAAACCGCATTAGCTCGGCCCAATATCACGGAGCCAGTACAGCTTGAGCTGGTTCAGTCCCCGTCCAAGACGATAGAGAACGTTGTACCGGTCGTTCTGGATGTTCCTGAAACGGCTTCCAAAAGTGCTAGCCAGTATCGGGCGCTGGTAGTCGATGACAGTGCTGCCATTCAGAAATCACTTGAACTGAAGCTGGCAACGCTAGAGCAAATTGCCGGCATTGATTTTGCTGACAGCGGTGAAATGGCCTTGGCAATGGCCGATGCAAACGAATATCACCTGATTTTTCTGGATGTCATGATGCCCGGTATGGATGGCTATGAAACCTGCACCCAGTTACGTAAAAAGCCTGAATACAAAAAAACCCCTATCATCATGGTATCGGGAAAGACCTCACCGTTAGACGAAGTAAAAGGAATTATGGCTGGGTGTACCACCTATTTAACAAAGCCGGTTCAGGATCAAGCGTTTCAAAAACTTAGCATTAGGATATTGGCATGGTTAACTGACCGTAAAGCAAGTGCGAAAAGTACCAGTTAAAATTTCCGTCCTGATGTTGCCTGATCTTTGGCAAGTAAAACTCTTAGTCAGTGTCAGGGATTTTTAGGTTAACGGGCAAGCTATTGTAGTAATTTGAAAATTAAAGGAACGTTATGACCATTCAAAAAATATTAATCTGTGATGATTCTCAAACGGATTTGGCAAATCTAAAAAATGCCTTAAAGGAAACGCAGTGTGTATTGTTAACCGCAAGCGATGGCGATGAAGCCATTAAAAAGGCCAAAGCAGAACAGCCTGATATTATTTTCATGGACATCGTAATGCCGGGCATGGACGGTTATGCTGCTTGCCGTACCTTACGTGACGATCCCTCTACCAAAAACATTCCGGTTATTTTTGTCAGTTCAAAACATCAAAAAGCTGACAGGGTATGGGCGCAGTTGCAGGGCGCGAAAGACCTGATTGCAAAACCTTATGAACCTGCCGAAATTACGGCTGTTTTGTCAGCATTTTAGTTTTTAGTGGGATAGAAAGATGGAAGCCTATTATCCGGAGATTAGCGGACTGCAGAGTGGCGGGCTACAGCCATCAAGTGTTGTGCAGAATGACCTGTCCTTCTTGGAAAATAAAGCAGCTACAGAAATAGTCCTGGGTTTTCGCATAGATGATTTGGGTTTTTTGCTACCCGTCAGTCTCCATTGTGAAGTTGTTGAACGTCTACAGGTCAGTCCTATCCCCAATGTCGAACCCTGGTTCAGTGGTTTACTGAATATTCGCGGTAATATAGTTCCTGTGATTGACCTGCGCATTTTGATTGGTAAAGCAGATAGTATTCCTAAAAAACGTTATTTGTTTGCCGTTGATCGTGGTGAGAAAACCGTGGCATTGTGGATAGACGGGTATCCACAGATGTTAACAGGTATGGGACAACCCTTGAATGATTTGCCAAAGTTGCCTGACCGTTTACATGGTTATGTCACAAATGCTTATCTACATGAGGGTCAGTTGTGGCTGAAGCTACAGTTAGACCAATTGTTCAAAACACTGGGTCGCCAGCATGTAACCAAGGAAGCTGAGTCATGACCCAAACACCTCAACACATTGATGAGTCCTTATTGGGTAATGGTAGTGCCGGTTCTACTGAAATACCTGATGGTCAAGAGCTGGAAAAATATATAGGCAATTTCGGGGAGCTTGCAGATAAGGCAAGTAGTGACGGTTATTACGGTCTGCAGGATGTTTGTTTGCTAATTGTTGAGGCTTTGGGTGAGTTGCCCGAAGGAAGCGCCACATTTGAGTTACTAGCGGTTTTAGACAGTTTGCCCGAATTATTTAATAATTATGGCAGCGGTTCCGG
>Ga0208754_100304_pt1 | contig 11197 bp, 7 predicted proteins | sample LakWasMet55_HOW8_2_FD_183889 | JGI IMG/M metagenome (GOLD analysis project Ga0208754, IMG submission 183889) | Freshwater sediment methanotrophic microbial communities from Lake Washington under simulated oxygen tension - Sediment Metagenome... | ecosystem: Environmental > Aquatic > Freshwater >... | reverse complement strand
GAATACACCGGGGATGCTGGTGGCGGTAAAGTTGCCTTTGCGGCCCGCCTCAGTGACGATATAACCACCTTCCATTTCCAGCTGGCCTTCAAAAATATCGGTATTGGGCTTGTGACCAATAGCGATAAACACACCTTTCAGTGGCACATCTTTAGTGGTGCCATCTTGCGTGCTCTTGATACGCATACCGGTTACACCAGTATTGTCGCCCAGTACTTCGTCCAGGGTCGCGAAAGTTTCCAAAACTATCTTGCCTTCTTTAACACGTTCCATCAGTTTGTCTACCAGGATAGCCTCAGCCTTGAATTTGTCGCGCCTGTGTACTAGCGTCACCTTGCTGGCAATATTGGCCAGGTACAAAGCCTCTTCAACCGCAGTATTGCCGCCGCCAACTACGGCGACCTCCTGGTTGCGATAAAAGAATCCATCGCAAGTGGCACAAGCCGAAACGCCCTTGCCGGAGAACTTCTCTTCAGAAGGCAAGCCGAGGTATTGCGCTGAAGCGCCGGTGGCAATAATGAGCGCATCACAAGTGTATTCGCCAGAGTCGCCGATTAGGCGGATGGGCTTTTCTGTGAGTTTGGCCGTATGGATGTGGTCAAAAATCATCTCGGTGTTAAAGCGCTCGGCATGCTTCTGAAAACGCTCCATCAATTCCGGGCCTTGCACGCCATCCACGTCAGCTGGCCAGTTGTCTACCTCAGTAGTAGTCATCAGTTGACCGCCCTGAGCAATGCCGGTAATCAGCACTGGCTTGAGGTTGGCGCGCGCAGCATAGACCGCAGCGGAGTATCCCGCAGGGCCTGAACCCAGGATAAGTAGATGGGCGTGTTTGGTAGACATACTAAAAAACTCCTAAATATTAATGACTGTAGATTTTTGACAAACTTACTTTTCCAGCAGGCTGCGTAGCATCCAGGCTGTTTTTTCATGTAACTGCAAGCGTTGCGTTAGCAAGTCTGCACTGGCTTCATCGGCGGCTTTTTCCACTACCGGGAAAATCGAACGGGCAGTGCGCACCACCGCTTCATGTCCGGCTACCAGCTCACGGATCATGTCCTGGGCTTTTGGCACTGACTCAGTCTCTTTAATCGAGGTGAGTTTGGCAAAGTCACGGTAAGTACCAGGCGCGTAGACATCGAGTGAGCGGATGCGCTCGGCAACTAGGTCTACGGCAAGCGCCAGTTCTGTATATTGACCTTCAAACATCAGGTGCAAGGTATTGAACATCGGGCCGGTCACATTCCAGTGAAAATAGTGGGTTTTCAGGTAGAGCGTGTAAGTATCGGCCAGCAGGCGGGATAAGCCTTCGGCAATCTTTTTGCGGTCTTTTTCGTTAATTCCAATATCCATGATGCTTTCCTTATGAAAGTGGTTTGTGAATTTAAACTGACAGTGCGGTGTATGTTAGGTTCAAGCGCTTAATAGCGCAAATTGATTGTATAAATGTAGTCGATAAGTATTATCTATTTATTAAGCAGACTGGCTTTAATCTGCATTACTTGTTGCTGCTATCGGCTGCACGCCACTAAGCTTTGCCCCGAGTATGGCTTGTTTTACGATTTGTATGGCTTCCGGCCGCGGGAAACTGCTACGCCAGGCCAATGCTACGCGGCGCGTAGGTACGGGTTCGGTGAACGGGCGGAAACACAGCATGCGGTTCTCTTCGCGCGTTGGCACACATGCCGTTGCCGGCAAGATGGTCATGCCAACGCCGGAGGTCACCATATAGCGTATGGTTTCCAGTGAGCTGCCTTCCAGTGTTTGTTGAATGCCGCTGGCGGTTTCATGGGTGCCCAGCTGCGGGCATATTTTAAGCACCTGGTCGCGAAAGCAATGCCCTGCGCCCAATAGCAACACGGTTTCCTTGCCCAGCGACTTTGGCGTGATCGAGGTCTTTTTTGCCCAAACATGGTCAGCGGGCAATGCCAGCTGGAAGGGCTCATCGTAAAGCGCTTCGGTGACGATGCCGGGTTCGGAAAAGGGCAGGGAGACAATAATCACATCTAGCTTGCCGCGCTTGAGTTGTTCGCGCAGGTGACTGGTGTAGTTTTCATGAATAATCAGCTGCATGGCTGGGGCATGCTCACGCAACAGCGGCAATATCTGCGGTAGCAGGTAAGGGCCGATGGTGTAGATGGCGCCTATGCGCAAGGGATGGGCAAGCGGATCGCCGCTTTGCTCGGCGATGAACTTCAGGCTTTCAGCTTCTTCCAGTATGCGAGAAGCCTGTGCGACTATCTGCTCGCCAACCGGCGTCAGGCTGATCTCATTGGAGCCGCGTTCAAAAATAGCGACACCCAGCTCTTCCTCCAGCTTCTTGATGCCTACGCTCAAAGTGGGCTGGCTGACAAAGCAGGCATCGGCGGCACGCCCGAAATGGCGTTCGCGGGATACGGCAACTACGTAGCGGAGTTCAGTCAGCGTCATATCATTTCATCGCTTGAATTATGTGGCGTAAGGAATGTGATTTTACGCGCATTTTCAGTCGTGACGCCTCATTTATCAGTCACCACTATAGTGACTTGATACTGCTATAATCATTCGAAATTCAATTTCGCTTTAAGGTTTCAACCATCTTGTTTTTTCAAAAAAAGACGACGCCACTCAATAGCCGCCGCGAAGTCGTAGCGCCAGAAACTTCAGGTCTTGTGAAAGAGGCCTGGTGGCTGGTACTGCTCGTAGTCGGTCTTTATTTAACCATCATTCTTTTTAGTTATCATCGCGATGACCCCTCCTGGTCGCACAGTGCCAGTGATAACGCAGTGATTCACAATGCCGGTGGTGCAGTCGGTGCCTGGGTGTCGGATATGATGCTGTATCTGTTTGGATTCTCTGCGTGGTGGTGGGTCGTGTTTGCATTTTATGCGATCTGGCTGGTGTATTTGCGGCTTGAGGTGGTGGCAGACAGCAAGCGACCATTATTGCTATTCAATTTCGTGGGGTTTGGCCTGTTATTGCTGGCTTCTACCATGCTGGAAGCCGGGCATATTCTGGCGCTACCGACCGAGTTACCGCTGGGTGCCGGCGGTATGCTGGGGACTGAAACGGACAAGATACTGCAGGGCATGCTTGGTTTTACTGGCTCCACTATGGCACTGCTATTGGCGTTAGCCGTTGGTTTTAGCCTGTTTACCGGCTGGTCATGGATCATGATGACAGAGAAGCTGGGTACAGCGATTGAGTATATTGTCCAGTTTACCCGCACCAAGTGGCAAGACAGACAGGATAGAAAAGTCGGCAAGGCTGCAGAGCAGTTGCGTACCGAATATGTACAGACTGAACGCAAGCGCACTGAGGATCGTGTCCCGGTGCATATAGAAACGCCGGCTATCGAAATCCCCAGAAGCGAACGTGTCGAAAAAGAGCGTCAGGTGCCTTTGTTCGAGACCTTGCCGGACTCTCCATTGCCACCATTGCATTTGCTGGACGAAGCTCGCTCCGAGGTTGAGGTACAGTCTGCCGAAACCCTGGACTTCACCTCACGCCTGATCGAACGCAAGCTCATGGATTTCGGTATAGAAGTAAAGGTGCTGACAGCGCTGCCAGGCCCGGTGATTACCCGTTACGAATTGGAGCCGGCTGCTGGCGTTAAGGGTAGCCAGGTCGCCAACCTTTCCAAGGATCTGGCCCGTGCCTTATCCGTGGTTAGTATTCGCGTGGTGGAGACGATTCCCGGTAAAAGCTGCATGGGCCTGGAAATCCCGAATCCCAAGCGCCAGATCGTTTTCCTGTCTGAAATTCTGGGCTCACAAGTGTATGCCGATGTACATTCGCCATTAACGATTGCCATGGGTAAAGACATTGCCGGCAAGCCGGTGGTGGCTGATCTGGCCAAGATGCCCCACGTACTGGTCGCAGGTACCACCGGTTCGGGTAAGTCGGTAGCCATTAATGCCATGATTTTGAGCTTGGTGTATAAGGCAGAGTCGAGCAAGGTCAGGATGATCCTGATTGATCCGAAAATGCTGGAACTGTCAGTCTATGAAGGAATACCGCACCTGCTGGCCCCGGTGATTACTGATATGCGTCAGGCAGCTAATGCACTGAACTGGTGTGTGGCCGAGATGGAGCGCCGCTATAAGCTGATGTCAGTGCTGGGGGTACGTAATCTGGCTGGATATAACCAGAAGATTCGTGAGGCGATTAAAGAAGGCACACCGATTACCCACCCATTCACCTTGACGCCGGATAGCCCTGAACCGCTGGATGAACTGCCCATGATTGTGGTGGTGATCGATGAGTTGGCTGATTTGATGATGGTGGTCGGCAAGAAGGTGGAAGAGCCGATTGCCCGCCTGGCGCAAAAAGCCCGTGCCTGCGGTATCCATTTGGTGGTGGCTACCCAACGTCCATCTGTAGACGTCATTACCGGACTGATCAAAGCCAACATACCGACACGGGTGGCTTTCCAGGTTTCCAGCAAGATCGACTCGCGTACCATTCTTGATCAAATGGGCGCAGAAGCTTTGCTGGGCCAGGGTGATATGCTTTATATGCCGCCTGGTACCAGTTATCCGCAGCGTATCCACGGTGCTTTCGTCAGCGATGCTGAAGTGCATCGCGTGGTTGAGAACCTGAAAAGCCTGGGTGAACCAAACTACATCGAAGGTATTCTCAATAACATGGCAGAAGAGGGTGGCGAGCTTGGCGAGGCTTCGGAAGGCGGCGGTGGTGAGTCGGATCCGCTCTATGATGATGCAGTCGCTATCGTGCTTAAAACGCGCCGTGCCTCTATCTCTGCAGTACAGCGCCATTTGCGCATAGGCTATAACCGTGCAGCACGCCTGATCGAAGAAATGGAGCGCTCAGGACTGGTTTCCTCTATGCAAAGCAATGGTAACCGAGAAGTGTTGGCTCCCAACACAAACAACGAGTAAGACATTTGATTTTAAAACCCGAGGGTTTTAAATGAAGTTATCTTTGCCATAACCGTCTTGCTCACAGTGATCTGAATTGGTATCCAAATGAAAATATTATTGAGCCTGGCCTTGCTCATACCACTTACCGTAAATGCAGGTGGTGTGGACAGGCTGAAAGAGTTCTTCAAAAACATCAACTCCATGCGTGCAGGGTTTCACCAGACTGTCGCTGACAGTAAGGGACGCAAATTGCAGGAAGTCGATGGCACCATGCAGCTACAGCGCCCTGGCCGGTTTCGCTGGGATTACAACAAGCCTTATGTGCAACAGATCGTCGGCGATGGCGAAAAAATATGGCTGTATGACCCGGAGTTGAATCAGGTCACCGTGCGTGAACTGACCAAAGCGCTAGGCTCCAGCCCCGCCGCACTGCTGGCTGGCAACAATGAGATGGATCAGCATTTTGCGCTGAAGGATACCAGCCGCAAAGGCGATCTGGAGTGGGTGCTGGCGACATCGAAAGATAAGGATGGAGAGTTCGAACGGGTATTCTTTGGCTTCAAAGGCGACTCCCTGCAGGAGATGGAGTTGCATGACAGCTTTGGCAATAGAACTAATATTGTATTCTCCGATGTCGAGCGCAACCCGTCACTGACCACAAAGTCCTTCTTGTTTAAGACGCCAGCCGGGGCTGATGTTGTAGGGGAATAGCTGTTCTCCATGATTTATGTGGGCTAAGTCTACCCGGGGTTGTTTTTTTGCCAATAACCTAGCAAAAACGTAAAGATTGAACTTCCCGAAAATTCAATGATTCTGTATAGTTAGCGCACAGAATAAATAAATCAGGGACGGTTTAAATGTTGAAAGCTAACATTCGGGCAATCACGCTAGTTTTAATCCTGGGAGCTGCATCATTAGCCAATGCGCAAGATGCTGTGTTGGATAAAGCTGCGGCACTTATTAATGCGCATGACTACAAGGCTGCATATCTATTACTAGAGCCATTGGAAGATGAACGTTCCGGCAATGTCGAATACGATTACTTGTTAGGCGTGGCCGGAGTTGAGAGTGGTAATGTGACCCGCGGCGTATTTGCCCTCGAACGTGTTCTGGCTATTCAACCCAGCAATAGTCAAGCCCGAGCGGAAATGGCCAAAGCGCATTTCAAGCTGGGTGAAGTCGATAGTTCAAAAACCGAATTCAAAAATCTGCTGGATCAAAAGCCATCCCAAGAAACGGCTGATGCTATTAACAGATATATGAATGCCATTGATAAATCACTTGGCTTGACTACCACTTTTGCTGCTTATCTCGATTTTGGTCTGGGCTATGACTCTAACGTCAATAGTGCCACCTCAACATCGACCTTTTCTGCTCCCGGGATTCAGCCAAATGCTACTTTTAGCTTAGCAAACTCATCCCAAGAGCGGTCTGATAATTTTATGAACCTGGCTGGAGGCGTATCGTTCCGCCAGCCTATAAACAAAGAGTGGTCCGCATTTTCCGCGCTTAATTTGAACAATAGATTCAATAACGACCAGACTGCATTCGACTTCACAGCTTTGGATTTTAACGGTGGTGTCAGGTATAAAAGATTCATTGATACCTTTACTGCGGCTTTGCAGGCAAGTACTTTTGAACTTGATAGCACTCGCTTTCGTAATTCGCATGGCGTCACTGGCCAATGGCAACGTGACTTAGATGATCGCAACCAAATTAACATGTATGCGCAAGCAGCCAGAATAACCTATAAAGGAAACTCCTTCCGGGATGCCGATCGTTATATCGTTGGTGGTGGCTGGGCCCATGTATTTCCTGGTGATAAATCCCCAGTCATATTCCTAAGCGGTTATGGCGGGGTAGAAGACACTAGGGATTCCGCTGCAGATTTTTTAAGTAACGATATCTATGGGGTTCGTGCCGGCGGACAATTGTCGATTAATACTAAGCTAGTCGCTTACACGGCTTTAGGCTTTGAATACCGTGATTATGACCAACGCGACCCTGCATTCTTGAAGACCAGGCGTGACGATCAGTATGATCTTTCATTAGGCTTGCGCTATTTGCCAGGCTATAACTGGATAATTCGTCCGCAGATCAGCTATACCAATAGCGATTCAAATATCGTCCTTAACGATTATGAGCGGACAGTAATATCAGTCAACTTCCGCCATGACTTTAATTGGTAATTGAGCCGTACTGTACTAAAAACTTCCCAGTATTTGATAGAGGTTGATTATGAATTCGCAAGCTAACTTTCGTTTAACCCGCCCCGCCCTGATAGCTGGGCTAGTTGCAGCAGCTTTCCCCATTGTTAGTTACAGTGCAGCCGGCAAAGTTGAATTCGCCATTGGCTCGGTGAATGCGCTCGGCGTTGATGGGCGGACAAGGCCGCTAACCAAAGGTGCGGAGATTAACGCCGGCGATACCATTCAAACAACAGATGGACGCTTACAGGCGCGCTTTACTGATGGCGGCTATATTTCGCTTCAACCGAATACTGAGTTTAAGGTTGAGGAATATAATTTCAACGGTAAATCCGATGGTAGTGAAAAGGGTTTCTTTAACCTGGTTAAAGGTGGCTTGCGTGCCATTACTGGGTCTATTGGGCATACCAATCGTCAATCCTATCGTGTGAATACGCCAGTAGCCACCATCGGGATTCGTGGTACAGAGTTTATTGCGTTGCTCAACTCCAAGCTCTTGGTGCGGGTTGGTGATGGTGCTGTATTCCTGTCTAATCCTGCTGGCGATATTGTTCTGTATAAGGGCCAAGTCGGAGAGGTTGGCGGTAGTGGAGACAAGCCAAAGCAAAGCACTGAAAGTCCTTCTCTTAGTGCGGCCGGGCCTAAAGGTGGTACGCCGACTGATACTAAGGACCAACAAGACCAGAAGAGCCTGTTTATCGCAGGCGATGTTAAAGATGAGGAAGGTAATCCATGCTTTGCGAGTTCATCTTCTGGTGGGTGTAGCTTTATCACAGAGTCTGATGTGTCTGCACAAATTATGGCAGCCAATGCAAGTGGTGCTACAGGCGCGTGGACGGGCACAACAGCATTTGATGCTGGCGCTTCCGGTAGCGGCACAGCACAAGGCGTTCTTGCTATTGATTTTAGTAATTACACCGTAGATGCGGCCCTGCTAGCTAACTTTACAAGTGGTAGCTATAGCGGCGCCCAAGTTTCGGCATCTGCATCTGGGGGCATCAACTCATTAGATAAGAGTAATGGTGTATTTGGAGCCATGAGTGGTATTGGAGTAGATACTAATTTTTCTGGCCCCACTGTATGTGCTGGTAGCTGTACATTCACAGTACATGGGGGGAGTATTAGAGGAGCTAACCTGGAGACAGCCGACATGACATTCAGTCTCGGCAGTTTAAATGGTGGCGGCTCAATTAATAATCAAGCTGTTAGTATGAGTGGTGGTACTAGCACATCCTGTACCTCTTGCTAGAGTTGCTGCTTACTCGATAGACTTACTAGCATTTTTTGATATTCTGGCATATAAGGCATCATCTCTGGCAAGCTCAGAGATGATGCAAAATGCCTGGTCTTGGTGTTCAAACAAAAACCCATTCTCCTCGTGGCTTATTAAGTCTATGCCTCCTCCGGAGGCGTGAGCAATGATAGGAATGCCAAATTTCATCGCTTGAATCATCCATAAATTTAATCCCTCGATGGTGTTAGGTGCTCCGCAGTAATACAGACAGTCGATACTTGCCAAATACTCTACGGTCTCAGATTGCTTGAGCCCGGCTAAAAGTTCCACGGCATTGGGAATCTCTTGCATTCGATTCAGGCAGGTAGCTCCTGAAAGCTTAACCGCATAACCAGCCTCAGAAAGCTTCCTGTAAAGTGTGATATCCCTGAAATGATGTTTACTTAACTTATCTTCGCCAATTCTGCCTATAGTGAATTGACTTTGTTTTTTGTGTTGAGGAATTCCATGGGGGAAAATTCTGTGTTGATTAAATGGGAGGCGGGTAAGCCTGCCACTTAAGCCGGTTTTATCTTTCAAGAATGCTGAGGTATAGACAATTGAAACCTCACGGGCTCCTTTACATGTCAATTTGTTCAGCAGCTTGGTTAAGCTGGCAGGCATGTGCTGATGATGCACCACGCTAACCTGATCAAACTTGGCATGATCGAACCAGCTGCCAATGTCTACATTGGTACCGATTACCTGCAAATGTCCTGCGAATGGCAGACTGCCCTGAAACGGCTTGATAATATTAACGCCATATTCAATAAACGTCTGGCTTGGATGGTCGACGCTCCATAATGCAACGGTTTCCCCAGATGACCGCAATGCCTCAGCCAAGTCTATCGCCAACCATGCGCTCTCAGACTCCGTTCGGAATGATGTCAATATATGTTGCAGTGTCACGATTTACCCGATGGCTCACAAAATTTATATATCATACCGTCTCATGACCCAATATGAACCAGAACAGCATGATGTAGAGGCAATTTCCAGTCAGATTCTGCGCTGGCTTGAATCTGCTGATTTTATTGCCGCTGAACGTAGCTGTAGGATGATCCTAATCCGCAATGAACAGTTTAAAAACTTATGGTTTTATCTTGGGGCAGCCTGTCACGGGCAGAAAAAATATAGAGAGGCATTGGATGCATTCACGCAGGCGGCTAGTAAAGATGCTGAAAATGTAGATATATGGAATGCAATTGCCTCGACACTATCTTTACTTAAACGTTATCCGGAGGCTCTGAAAGCTGCACAGCAAGCACTCGCGTTGTCTCCAGGCTCCGCACAGTGCCTGTCAAATGTGGGCATCGCGTGTGAGCAGTTAGATCAGTTAGAGCAGTCACTTGATTTTTATCAACAGACTTTGCAAGTTGACCCTATGCAGACCAATGCTTTGATTAATCTAGGTACAGTGCTGGTTAAGTTAAGGCGGATGCATGAAGCTCGAAATCATTGTCTTAATGCCATTGCATATTTACCTAGAGTAGTCAGTCTTTATAACAATCTGGCTGAAGCCGAAATTCACACATTCGACTTTCAGGCAGCGCTGCATACCTGTGAGCAAGCTTTGCTGATTGATTCGAAGCATGCTGCAATTCATTTTAAGCGGGGTTTGGTTCTTGCTTACCTGCAACGATTTGATGAAGCACAAAGTGCATTTACTTATGCACAAGTATTGCAACCTGATATTGTCAAAGAGTACTTTCCCGACTGGTTTAAAGGCGAAGAAGCTGTGCGCCAAAATGGTGAGTTTAGTATGGATGCCCGGCTGGTTTATCTGGATTCTGGCTATCAGCAACAGGCATTGTGCGACTGGCGCATGCGCGATGAATTTATTGATGCAATCAAAACATATACTTTGAGCATTCCCGCTGCTAAAAGGGTAGAGCCGATACCGCCTTTGATTTTTCAGACCTTTGCTTTACCTGTAAGCCCACAAACCAGATTGCAGATTGCTTATAGAATTTCTGAGCGTATCAGCGGTTTTGCTTGGCTTAATGGGGTTGGCTTGGCGAAACGGAATACTGCTTCCAAGCCAAAAATCAGGATTGGCTACGTCTCGCCAGACTTTCGACAACATCCAACGGCTGTCCTGACGCGCCAAATATATGGCTTACATGACAGGGAAAGGTTTGAAATTTTTGCGTACTCATTACACGATGCTAAAGACACATTAACAGTGGATATCATGCAAAGTTGCGACGTATTCAGGCAAGTACATAGTTTAAGTGCCTTAGAAATTGCCAGCTTGATTCGTGAGGATGGTATTGATATTTTGGTCGATATGGCTGGCTATACCAAATATTCACGCACTGAAGTATTTGCATTGCGACCTGCGCCGGTGCAAATTTCTTATCTTGGTTTTGTACACAGCATGGGTGCCGACTTTATTGATTATGCCATGATAGATCAGGTCATTTGCCCAGTCTCGGACGAGGGGGATTGGCAAGAAAACCTAATTCGGCTGCCCTGTGGTTTCTATACCTATGATAATCAACTTCAGAATAGGGCAACCTCATTAATGCGGGCTGATTATGGCTTGCCTGAAGATACAATTATATTTTGCTGTTTAAATGCCAGCTATAAGATTGAGCCCGACATATTTAAGGTATGGATGAGTATTTTGAAAGCGGTGCCAAATAGCGTGGTTTGGCTGTTGGCGTTGAATGAGGACGTAAAAATTAATCTTCAGCGAGAAGCCGAAGTTCGCGGAGTTGATAAAGTAAGGCTGATTTTTGCTGGACACATGCCGATGACTGAGCATTTTAAGCGCTATCAGGTAGCTGATATTTTTCTTGATACCTACTGGTGCAATGCACATACTACGGCACTAGATGCACTATGGCAGG
>Ga0208754_100303_pt1 | contig 11259 bp, 14 predicted proteins | sample LakWasMet55_HOW8_2_FD_183889 | JGI IMG/M metagenome (GOLD analysis project Ga0208754, IMG submission 183889) | Freshwater sediment methanotrophic microbial communities from Lake Washington under simulated oxygen tension - Sediment Metagenome... | ecosystem: Environmental > Aquatic > Freshwater >... | reverse complement strand
AAGACTTATCGGCTGTTGAAGTGTTAACAACCTTAAGGCGTATTGTTGATCGGGGAGCAATTGAAACAGCAGCCAGAACCAAGCAGTTCATGGGGCAAGCTATCCGCTACGGTATCGCTACCGGCAGGGCTGAACGCGATGTAACAGCAGACTTGCGCGGTGCGTTGCCCTCACCTGTACGCGGCCATTTCCCGGCGATTACTGAATCAAAACCACTGGCGCAACTGCTACGCGATATTGACGCTTACGGCGGTAACTTTGTTGTTAGAACCGCTTTACAGTTGCAACCCTTAATATTCGCTAGGCCTGCCAACCTTGCGGCGGCTGAATGGAATGAATTTGACCTTGACGCGGCGGAATGGCGAATTGCAGGCGATAAGATGAAAATGAAAGACCCGCACATAGTACCGTTAAGTACCCAAGCAATCGCCTTGCTTAGGGATATTTACCCACTCACCGGCAACCAGCAATATGTTTTTGCCAGCAATCAAGGCAAAAACGGCGAAAAGCACATAAGCCGTGAATCCATAGGCGCGGCAATTCGGCGTATGGGCTACCAAGGCCAACACACCGCCCACGGGTTCCGCACCACTGCCAGCACACTTTTACACGAACAAGGCTTTCATTCGGATATGATTGAACGCCAATTAGCCCATGCAGAACGCAACCGGGTAAAAGCCGCTTACAATCGTGCGCAACACCTACCAGAACGCCGAAAAATGATGCAATCATGGGCTGATTACCTGGATAGATTGAAGAACGGGGCACAGGTGATACCGCTCAAAAAAAGCAGATAAAACAAGCTGATTTTGGGTGCTGCATAACAACACATACTTGATATAATTGAAACTGGCCGGATAGCTCGACGGAGCAATAAGCGGGAGTCACTACCCCGTTTCCGGTTAACCTCTTCGTAGTGATTTGCCTGGTGATGCAAATGTCTATTCCTGACGGAGCCTATCTTGCTTTAACAAAATATCGGGACAGCTTTCATAAGTGTGAACAGCCTATCGTTGAAAGATTACTGACAGATACAAATCCAGCTTACTTGAGCGCTCTAAGTGAGTTAAACAGCCTTTTTTCTTCATCTGCTCTGCCTAGTTGGTGTATAGATGGTCCAATGGTAGGCCAATGGCTTATTTTTTTTCATGAACTTGTTTTTTGCGTAGAGCACTTCAACAAAGAAAGCGCCACAAAAATCAAAGCAGAAGAAAAAGCCTTTGCTGAAAAACTGGCAGAAATACAAGAAACAGCTACCAAGTTGGCGGAAATGCTCGAAGTGCAAGAAATTAATGGTAATAAGTATGGATTTATGACACGAATTGATCCTCACCCACTAGGCCTTCTCACACATACGGCGGAAAACACTTGCAGCCCTGATACCGCCAGTATATACAATAGTTTTATAAAGCATCGGGTTGCTGAAGCAAGAACGTTCGATCTAAAGTACTTTCCCAGTATTGCGGAGCTTATATATGAACTGGCTCGACAAGCAGATAATGGTTATGAGGTTCATACAGATTCGCGAACTCCAAAGCAGATTCATAAAAATAATGAGCTACTGGATAGATTTTTTAGGGGGGTTTACGATGAAATTGAGCTTAAACGGCTTGTACCAGAAATACGAAACCTCACTGATCCTTGTTGGTGTGCAATTTTGAATTCAGCAACTGGTACTTATGAATTTAGTAAAAATAATTTAGAGGCCTCAAGAAATAGAAATAAGTAATTGTTTTATAAAGCATAAACTCATTAAGTTTTTTCGTTTGAGTTTATGGCGATTTTTAGCACCTTCAGTTGATAAATTATAAGCTCGATTAATATCAACGAGGTGCAAACAGTGTCAACAAAACCCGTAAACACTCAACGAAAACCGCGCAACAAAGTTACCTACACTCCATCCCCTCTCCCGTTAGAAGGCGTCGTTCGCCTGCCGTCAGTGCTCGCAGTTTTGGGCATCTCTAAAACCAGTTTTCTTGACGGCATAAAATCAGGCAAATACCCGGCTGGAAAGCTATTATCACCCCGGTGTCGTGTCTTTCCGGTTTCTCAGATTCGTGACTTGTTGGCTGATCTTGAAAAAGGTGCAGCAGAATGAACGAGCCAATAACCAAACCCAGCCGACTTAATCGACGTAAAAAGAAACGGTGGAAGATTACCGACTTGGTAGCAAATGGCTTGACAGATTGTTACCGTGAGGCTAATCTGTTTTTGCCTTCACAAAAAGTGAAGGACAGGCGTGATAACCTGTTTAGTATTGGCGTAAATACGCCACAATCTTATGTGGCTTTTTTATGCGCGTCATTCTGTGCGGCTCTAAGCCGTATTTTCATTATGACGGGTTGTTTTGGGCACTCGAAAGAGTGGCTGGCTACCAATACCCAGTTTATCACCCCACTACAGCCCGTCGCCCATGCCGTGATAAGCATGATCGGCGGTTTAAATTCCTCAGTATTGGAGTCACCGCAATGAAGTCACAAAACAATTCCGCTCAAAATCCAGCCACAGACGCAACACAAGACGATTCTTCAAACCTTAGCCATGAAGCTAAACAGTACATTCAATTGCTTGTTGCACGCTATCGGGCGGTAAAAGAGTCGTTCGATATATTCACCGCATTCAATAGCCCAAGTACGAAAAGCGCGGCTTGCCTAGAAGATGCTGAATACCTGCTTGATACCGCGAAGCGTTTGTATGCGGCCATTTCCTCAACAACTCGCCCACCCCGCCGCGTTTCAATTGATGAACTTGTCAAACAACAGAACCAGCAAGCCACCCCTGATGATTTAACGGTTGATTTTAAACATCGTTTGTCTGTAGTTGGTGGGAATGATAGCCGCGCTTTAGTCGATACCATTGACCTTATGGCGGATCGGGCGAAAAGCGTTTTAATGCTGCTTTACACTCAATTTGACGGTAGTTGCGAATCCCCTATATCAAACACGCTTATTTGTAGCGTGATTGATACCGTATTTCATGAAATTGGAGACATAGAAGCTACGGTGGAGGCTTACCATGAAGTTGAACTTGCCAAGAAAGTACAGGCTGATGCTAATGATGCGGCTTATCAGCTTGACGAGCGTAGAAAGCAAAACCAACAAACATAAAAAAACCGACTAATTAACCTAAAAATTAGCCGGTTCTTTGCAATCTACTTACCACCAAAACGCAGGGCCATTATAGCCTTTGGCGGTGTAGATTGCATCCCCGGCGTGGAGATATTGCAATGAAAAAATCATTAAGCCCCAACACTTCCGCCGCGTCTCAAACATCCAACGTGGTGAAGTTTTCAAAACTGCAAAATTGCATCAGTAACGCTTTCAACCTGATCGTGCTAACTCACGAATTCGCGCCCCGTGTCAAATATGGCGAGCAAGTCACAATGCTGCGGGGTTTCCCCGCTGAAATTGGTGATATTGTCGCCGTGGGCATGGATAGTGCCGATTGCCCAAGATTGGCCTTTTATTCCGAAGGTCTTGATTATTACGCGGTCGAAGTCGCTATCACTCGTAAGGCAAGATCAATAGTAGAAATCGACGAGCCCATTCCGGCATAAAAACCCCCGAACTTTTTAACCAACAAGTCCGGGTTATGCCGTCCATTCACTACCAAAACACCAGGCTATTACAGCTTATGGTAGTGAATGTGCGGTATGTCCGGTATGGAGATATTTCAATGAAATCACAAACAAACCCCAACGCTTTTGCCACGGATTTTAGCCACCGCTTGAATGCGGAACTGGACGCAAGCGACGCTCGATTGCATGACTGCATGAACCCACCCCTTGAAAGAGCCGCCGCCATTGCTGATTTAATGGAGGTGGCTTTTGAGCTAAACGCGGCCAATGAAATAAATAACCTATGGAGAGTTGCGCAAGCTGTAAGGCTTGAAGTGCAAGACGCCCAAGCGATTTTGAAGGCTTATCGTGATGGTATGAGAGCTATACCACTGTCCCAGAGCACTCTATCTGAAAGCGCGCGCCAAACACCACAATCAAAGGATGATGGCGGTAATGAACGCTAAGCATATTGAAGAGGCTTGCCGTTCCGCCTGTGAACTCATTGGCGTTAATTATAAAAGCGTTCCGTCCGATGGCGTGTTTCACTTGGCTGACTTAACCGATGACCACCGAGGTAAGGGCGACGGACGCATAAAGATTTTTCAGGATCGTCAAGGCGGTATTGTCTGGAATCATAAGAGCGGTGCGCAGCGAACCTTTTTTATCAATAGTAAACCGGGTGAGCCTGTATCGCCTGCCGAACTCGAACGCATAAAACGGGAACAGCAGCGCCGACAAGTTGAGCTTGAGAAAAGCCAAGACAAGGCGACCTGTAGAGCAAGGACAATCTGGCAGACCGCCAAACCCGCGCCTGTAAATCATCCCTATCTAACCCGAAAACGGATTAAGCCGCATGGTGCGCGTATTGGGGTATGGCAGCGCACCATAAAAGATGATTCCGGGAAACCCCATAAGCTGACTATTAACGGCGCGCTGTTGTTGCCGATGATTGATAAAACCGGAGTCATACGCAGCCTGCAAGCTATCTTTCCTGAAAAGTCGCCTGATCTTGATCGGGATAGAGACTTTTTACCGGGTGGATGTTTGGCGGGATTGTTTTGGTGGATCGGGGCAAAGACTGACAAGCTGCTAATTGCTGAAGGTTTCGCTACCGCTGCGAGTTTGCATGAAGAAAGCGGCTACCGGGTTTATCTCGCTTTTACCGCTAATAACCTGTTGGCGGTCGGGCAAATTATCCGCGAAAAGCTACCGGATGCCGACCTGGTGTTTTGTGCCGATAACGACACCAAAACAAAGGGTAATCCTGGCGTGACCAAAGCCACCGAAGCAGCGCAAGCGGTGACCGGTAGTGTAGCAGTGCCGCCGATTCAAGGCGACTTTAACGACTACGCTCTATTTTTACGGGAGCCAGCATGAAAGAAAGTAAACGGCCCATCCTGGAGGTGGTGAATTCCGCCAAGAAACCGGCCGGCAAGAAGTCAGGTAACACAGGCGGCAATGGGGGCAATAACGGCAGCGGTTCAAACGAGTCGCAACGTTTTGGCGATTACATCGTTAAAAATGGAGCTTTTCACCAGATCAAAACAGTTAGAACCGGTGAAGATGGTAATGGAACCGTTGAATTTCCATTGTGCGACTTTACCTGCCGAATCGTTGAGGAAATTATTGCAGAAGATGGCTTAACCGATGCCGCTTTTTTGCGTGTTGAAGGCCGCCGTGCTGATAATGTGACCTTGCCCCTGGTGGATGTTCCGGCCAAGAGTTTTTATTCATCACAAGGTAACTGGGCCAATGAATATTGGGGAACCTTACCGTTTATCTATCCTGGCGCCGCAAAGAAAGACAATCTACGTGCCGCCATTCATCAGTATTCGCGTTTGCAGGGTGAAATAATTCGCCGTAGTGTCTTCAAGTTTACTGGCTGGAAGAAAATCAATGATAAGTGGCATTACCTGACCGGTTCCGGCGCTATTACCGCCGATGGTTTGATTGATGGCACTGAAGTTGATTTAGGCGCTGGCCACATGAGCCGTTATCAATTACCGGCGCCATTGACAGGCGAACCGCTCAAACAGGCGGTATCGGATGCTCTGGCATTGCTGGCTATTTGCCCGGCCAAGCCTTACATCGGCGCGGCATTATTGGCGGCAGTTGCCCGTGCGCCCTTGGGAGAATGTCACGCTACGGATTTTGCCATCTGGTTGCACGGCCTGACAGGTTCGAGAAAGTCGGCGGTCGCTGCTATTGCTCAAGCATTCTTTGGTAATTTTACCGCACGGAGCTTTCCGGGCAATTGGTCAGATTCGGCCAATGATGCCGAAATGAAAAGCCACCAGGCGAAAGATGCTGTGTTTACTATGGATGATTTTAAGCCAAGCATAAGCCAAGGTGAAGCCGCCAAACTGCATACAATGGCCGAGCGACTCATTCGCAATACTGGCAACCAAGCAGGTCGAGGGCGGCGGGATTCCAATATGCAGGCCAAGGCTGCACCTTATAACCGGTCGATGACGCTGATAACAGCAGAAGATTTGCCGCGTGGTCAGTCGCTGCTAGGCCGTTTGTTAATCCTGGAGCTGACCCGAGCCGATGTCGATAACACGGTTTTAACCCGCTTACAGCAGACAGCTGAAGCAGGACGGTTTGCCGGGTTGATGTCGGCTTACCTGCAATGGTTAGCGCCGCGCATGAATCAATTGAAAAAAGACTTTCCTAAAAATGTAGAGTTCTTTCGCAATACGGCCATTCGTGACGGCCTTGCAACATCACATCCCCGCGCCCCTGAGATTTACGCCAACTTGGTGGCCGGTACAGAAACTTTCTTCTTGGCGTTCCTGGAAGGTGTTGACGTGCTTTCGACTGAACAGAGTAACGCCTTGCAATTATCTGTTGATACCAGTCTACAACAAGCCTTCACTGAACAAAGCAGCTATCAGGCCGAGCAAGACGAAACAGAAAGATTCCTGCAATTACTACGTGCAGCATTCAGTTCTGGAAATGCACATATTGCCTGCCGCCTGAATCAGGGGCCACCACCTTCAAGGCCTTTTGCCTGGGGTTGGCGTTCAGATGCTGTTGATATGGCGGGAGACAAAATACATAAACCGATGGGTGATTGTATCGGCTGGTACCGTGACGCCAGCGACGACACGTCGGCTGAAGTATGGTTACAGCAAGACACTGTCTTTAAAGTTGTACAGCAGTTTGCCAGAAGTCAGGGGGACTCGTTCTTACTGAGTCCAGCAAGCCTATGGCGGCGTATGCACGAAAAAGGCTTGATTCTGAAAACAGAACCAGACGGCAAGAACAAACCGCGCCTGGCTATAAAACGAATTGTTGCAGGCAGCACACGCCGTGTGATGGTTTTGTCCGCCGAACTGATCGAGTCTGGATAATAAAAATATATGAGGTCTTATAGTTATTTCTTGTGGATTTTGTGGAGATATAGCTTTAAGCCTTATAGATAAAGGCGTTCAAGCTCCCCATGTAAAATTTTTCTTGGGGAGATTCCCCATAAAAAAGGGGAGCATAAAAAATCACAAGAAGGCGAGTAAATTACCGGCTGAATGAAAATATCAGCAGTGATGCTGAATTTATGGGGAGTCCACCCCATAATTTAAGGCGGAATCCCCAGGTTTTTTATTGGCTTGTGGAGTCTGAAAGCCTCGGCATATATGGGCTTAAGGCATATCTCCCCAAAATCCCCAGGTTTTTCATACATGAGGGGGGTATATATAAAATGCGAATATCTTTTAATAATTTGTGAGGATCAAATGGCAAACATAGCAAACGTTGAAATAAGAGGATTGAGCGAGTTAGTAACAGGTTTTATGGTTTTCCATGAAAGGCATTTACCTTTTGCAATAGCAAAGACATTAACGGACATTGCCTTTATCGCTAAAAGTAACACCGTTGACGAGATGAAGCATGTATTTGATCGGCCTACATCCTTTACGCTTAATTCATTGAAAGTTGATAAAGCTACTAAAGCTGATTTGCGGTCGCGTGTCTGGTTTAAAAGCCCAAGTAGAGTTAGTAATTCTAATCACTACCTTACCTCAGAGGTCACAGGCGGTAAACGTACCTTTAAGAAATTCGAGGCTGCACTGAATCGTACAGGTCTATTACCTAACGGGTATTACGCTATTCCAGCATCTGGAGCTGATATTGATGGTTTTGGGAATATGAGAAAGTGGCAAATAACCCAGATATTGGCGTTTTTTTCGGCGTTTGGTGAGCAAGGATATACATCCAATATGACAAGTGAGAGCCGGAAAAAACTTAAAAAAGGAACAAAGAAAAACGCCGGAATTTCATATTTTGCCATTCAACCGAGAAGCGGTAACGCTTTACATCCAGGTATCTATAAGCGTATTTATTCAGGCTTCGGTCAGGCAATAAAGCCAGTATTATTATTTGTTAATACAGTAAGTTATCACGAGAAGTTGAATATTCAACAAATAGCCGATGAAACCTACAATAGGAATTTCGAAGATAAGTTCTCGGCTAATTTTAATGCGGCTATAAATTCAGCATTACCACGTTAACAAGGACTAAAGAATGAACAAGAGTAATATTTATTCGATACCCAACAACCTAAAACCAAATCAAGAGTTAATTGATTCAGCAAATGAATTGATGGAAAAAATCAAATCGGGGGAACTTCGTTGTATGGTGTTTGCGGCGTTGGATAGTGCAGGGAATCCCGTAAGAGGTTGGGCCGGGAACATGGACCCTATAGCAATGATGGGTACTCTTCAGTTATTGAGTGTTGAATTCAATCTAAGCATGATGCAGCACCTGAATAATGAATAAAAGCCGCCGATTATCCATACAATTTTATTTTTACGGGTCCTTCCGGCAACACTCACAATACGGGTAATTCGGACCCCATTTTTTCGCTAATTTCGGGCGGGCTATAAGGGGGGTAAGTGAAAGTTTTTGTTTGTTTAATAGGTACTTATTGACTTCTTATATGAGAAATACCCGAACACATTTTTAACATCAAGTTGATGACAGCAACACACCAGGCATGATCTATAAAACCAACTTCGCTATCAGAGAATCATTACCAAACGTTCAGTCCAAAACTCATGAAACAAAATTATCAAACTTTGTCATCAGTCCGTAAGAACCTGGCAGAAACCGGACGGCTACCAATAAACCTTCAAGAGTACTTGATTGATTCAATTTCAAAAATTGAACAAGGCGAGCCTATAGATCTGGCGTTCACGAACACCGCACCCAATATCGCACTTAAGGGAAAACAATCAATCCAATATCGAGCGGCCAAAAAGTCGCGAGACGCAAAAATAACAATGGCATTTAGTATTTTAAAAGGTACGGATTGGGGAAGATGCTCTCAGTTGGCGGACATAATACGGAGCGTGACGGCAAGAATTAAGACCGGCAATTTTCAACCGAACAACGAGGTAGAGCGATTAATTTTAAGGGCTGTTAATACTGGCGTTCGCCTTCCCATTAAAGCCCGAAGTATATACAGCATTGTTAAATCAAATTGAAGCAATTGAGCAGAATATCAACGAGTCAAAAAGGATTATTATCATTGCCACTCATTAAAACCAATTAGCGAGACAATAAATGAAATTTAACCATAAAAAATGGGATTCCATTGTCCAACGAAAAAAAAGGCTACACGATGAACTAAGCCGTGTAACCGATGACTTCAGATTTGAAAAAATAAACTACACTAATTCAGAAGATTTTTTCTTAAAAAATTATGGATATGACTCCAGCGGTAAACGCAACGGTATAGCCGCCCGTTTATTATCCGACAAAGAACTAAGTTCTATAGCCTTGATTGATCGTATTGAGCAAATTAAAGAAAGTTGGGCAGTGCTTTGTGCTGAGTATGGTTTATCGGTAGATCGGGATGATATTGGCCGCCGAATTAGTGAATTGCTGAATAAATATTTAGCAGTAAAAAAACTAATGGAAATGAAAGAAGGCATTCAAAACGAGGTTTATCAATATGGCGCTTCATACAATGTGCTTGAAAGTTTTGCTCGCAGTCACGTCAAAGTTAGCAATATTGTGTCCAGCGCGATAGAAGTCGGAAACCAACAAACCGGAGGATATTTCTAATGATTGATCCTTTAAAACTGCAATCAGCCCTTACTAAAAACACTGCCAACGCATTAGCACAGCTCAATTCTATACGGGGTGAAATTCAAGAAATTAACGATGAAATTCATTGGCTGGATAATGCGCCATTGAATCTAACAGATACCCTGGATAATATTAATCAGTCTATAGATCAACGGGCACAAAATGCTTTGGGTGTAGAAGGTTTCTTTTATAATCGTACTATTGCAGGCAAAAATTCCTTTGAGGTCGAAGTTTCTTTGAAGGACGCCATGGCAATCACAGGTTCCAACGGATATATCAGTGGTTCAGGAAGTGCCGATATTGGCAATATTCTGTGTTCATTGTTCGGTGAGACCGTAAAAGCTAAATTTAGCGATTTAGCCAAAGCAATGGCAGGAGACATAGAATCGGGGCCGCCATTAATTGAAAGACCCGGGCTTAAAGCAGAACTTCTTGAGAAAAAGAAAATGCTCGAAGTCGCTGAAGAAAAATTGATTGAAACCGCCGATGAGCTTGGGTTATATGGCTTTTACAGACGTCCAGATTGTGACCCAAAAATTGTTTTACTGATGGATTGATAAAGTTTTTTGGTATGTCATGGTACCAAGAAGTGAAACGCATTTTTCCTGTTTCTGCGTACCTCGAAAAAACAGGACGGCAATTTATATGCCCTTTTGATTGGGGGGCTTATGGGCGTGTTTTTTCTGTTTTCGCGTGCCAAAAAATAAACAGAAATAAATTTTATAATTGCCGACTGGTTGACACTGGTCATATCTAAGATCGGATGCCTCATAGTTTGCAGTTCACAGCTTCGCTATACAACGCGTCAAGCCACACAGTAACAATCAGCCGGTCAAATATTAGTAAAACAAAACCTGAGTTTAAGTGATGCAATTAAGGCAGGGTAACACCGGCTTTTTTGTGTCATATTGAGTGCAGTATTCAGCGGGTGGCGGTATTTTTGGCGGTATATTTAAAAAACAAAAATCTATAACCCTTTATTTATAAGCCTTACAGAGAATTGTTCGATTGACTCTTTCGTTTCAAGAAACCCAAACAAGTACAAAAACCCGCAAGCCATAAGGCTTAGCGGGTTTTTTATTGTCCAACGAAGTGCAACCAGATACATTGACATACCGCTATGCCCCCTATCAGATACCGCTATAAAAAACGCTAAACCCTTACCAGACAAGCCTTACAAGTTACAAGACGAAAAAGGTATGTACCTGCTGGTTAATCCCAACGGTTCAAAATACTTTCGCTACAATTACCGGTTCAACGGCAAGCGCAAAACCTTAGCGCTCGGTATTTATCCTGTAACCTCACTCAAAGAAGCACGGGAAAAACGAGATACCGCCAAAAAGAAAATTGATGGCGGTATCGACCCCAGCATGACCCGCAAAACTGAAAAAGCAGGTAGCACAGAAAATACCTTTTCTGCTCTGCTATCGCTAAAGAATTTATGGAGACCAACCGGCAACGGTGGAGCAAGAGCCACTATGCACACATTGAGCAATGCTTTGAGCGTGATGTATTCCCGTGGTTGGGTAACAGGCCGCTAAAAGACTTATCGGCTGTTGAAGTGTTAACAACCTTAAGGCGTATTGTTGATCGGGGAGCAATTGAAACAG
>Ga0208754_100302_pt1 | contig 11418 bp, 20 predicted proteins | sample LakWasMet55_HOW8_2_FD_183889 | JGI IMG/M metagenome (GOLD analysis project Ga0208754, IMG submission 183889) | Freshwater sediment methanotrophic microbial communities from Lake Washington under simulated oxygen tension - Sediment Metagenome... | ecosystem: Environmental > Aquatic > Freshwater >... | reverse complement strand
GCTGCTGAATTTGACGCCTGTCGCTGCGGCCGAGTCGGCAGGGCGCGGCACGCTGACCAATATGTCTCGCGTGCAGCGGTTGAACGCGCGCCTCCGCGAGTATGTGCAGAACAAGCCCGGGGTGCTGTTTTTCAACGCTGCGCGGCGCATCGTCGACCCCGCGGACGCAGCCGGCCTCGCGCTGGCGAACTACCTGCGCACCACGGACAAGATTCACTACAACATGCGCGGTGGGCATCTGACCGGCTCTCAGCTTTGGTCCCAGATCGCGCCGGCTTTCCCGAGCGATCACAGCACGCTTCCCAGCAGCGCCATCGATACGTTCATCGCCAGCTCGCTGAGCCTTACCAGCGTAGCGCGCTCGGGCGGCGTCGTGACCGGCACCAGCAATGCGCACGGCTGCCAAGTGGGCGAGCGTCGCAAGCTGATCGGCGGCAGCGAGAGCTTCAATGAGTTCGTGACCATCACGGCGGTGACAGCGAACACCTTGAGCTTTGTGACGGCCGGCGGCTCGGACGGCGCGATCACCGGCACGATCCGCCTGGGCCGCAGCGACAACCTGATGCCCAACCCGACCGTGGCGACCACGACCGGCGGCCAGATCACCGGCACGGTCAGCGGCGTGGCGGCGCTCAATTATCGGATTGTGCAGGCTATTGGCACGCCAACTGTAGTTGCATCGGTCGTCGCGCGTGCAGATGGCTGCGGAAATAGCCAGCGTACGGTGGCTACCGCAACTGCGGCCGGTGATCAGGTCCTAATCCAGGCTGACTTTACGACCAAAGGAACTGACTTGCCTGCAGTCGTCAAGGCTGGGCGCACCTACGTGTTTGAATGCTCGCTGTCTCTAGCCAATGTGTCCGGCTCCAACTTGTCGGAGATCCGCGTGAACCTGGCCATGACGGTAGGTGGCGTTTCGTTCCAGACGTATGCGCTGAACGGCTACAGCGACGGCGCGGTACTGAACTCCGACATCGCGGACTACCACTTCCGCACCGCTCCATTTGTCCTACCGGCCGGCGCTGTGACACTGGTGGACTCACATGTTCTAGTGGCGTTCTCTGCAGCTGGTACGGCACTGACCGTTGACACCGGGCGTTGGGCCTTGCGCGAGATTGAGTAGCCGCGAGCGGGCGAGAGCTGAGCAAGGATCGACACAAGGCATATCGATGACCAGTGAGAACCAAACCGGCTGGCACCTCGACAAGAAGGTGCCCATCACCCTGATCCTGGTGCTGCTCATGCAGCTGGCCGGCGGCCTCTGGTTCGTGGCAGACCTGCGCAAGGACATCGAGATCCTCAAGGCCCAGATTATGGTGCAGCGCGATCGCGATGACCGGCAGGACCGCACCGCTGGCGACGCCATGCAGCTGGTGCGCCAGCAGCTCGAGCGCGTGGAGTCCAAGCTGGACCGTTTGATCGAGAACAGGGGCAAGCCATGACATCTCGCCTGAACTACCGCCGCCTGCTGCACGACCTCGCGCAGACCCTCACGCCGCTGGCCCTGGGCATCGTGGTGATCGTGGCGGGTCGCTGGATGGCGCGCCTGCTGGGCCTGCCGGATCTCGCCATTGCCGGCTCGCTCGGCGGCATTGCCCTGGCCAGCCTCGGCCCGCTGCGCTTCATGCGTCGCATCCTGTTCCCGAACGTCGACCTGATGGCGCTGTTCCGCCGTGCCTACGAGCTCGACCCCGGCCGAGTGTGGCAGGGCGTATGCATCGTGATCGCCGCGCTGGTGCTGGCGCTCTCCGGCGCCGCTGCCAGGGCGCAGTCAGTGCCGGCAAATGCGGCGCTGTACCTGCCCGTGTTGGTCGATGAGCAGCGCAGCCACTGGCCCGGCATGCCCATGCCCAGCGCCCTGGCGGCGCAGGTGGAGCAAGAGACCTGCATCAGCCTCAAGCACCCACGATGCTGGAGCCCTCGGGCCCAGCTCAAGACCAGCCGCGAGCAGGGCGTGGGCCTCGGCCAGATCACCCGCGCCTTCCGCGCAGACGGCAGCACCCGCTTCGACAGCCTGGCCGAGCTGCGCAGCCAGTACCGCCAGCAGCTCGCCGGCTGGGCCTGGGAGACGGATGCGCTCTATGACCCGCGCTACCAGCTGCGCGCCATGATCCTCATGGACCTGCGCAACTGGCAGGCAGTGGAGGGCGCCAGCGTGCCGCACGAGCGCCTGGCCATGGCCCTGGCCGCATACAACGGCGGCCTGCGTGGGCTTGCCAACGATCGCGCGCGCTGCGATGCCACGCCAGGCTGCGATGCCGGCCGCTGGTTCGGCCACGTGGCCGAGACCTGCACCAAGAGCCAGGCCGCCGCGGCCGGCTACCGACTCAGTTGGTGCCAGATCAACCGCGAGTACCCGCACAACATCCTGGGTCCGCGGCGTGCCAAGTACCTGCAACTGCTAGGAGCGTGACCATGCTTGCAATTGATTCCATCAAGCACCTGAAGGCTGGCACGCTGCCCGCCGCCTTTGGCGCAGCTCTCGGCGCTGGCTGGGGCTTTGGCATGGCCAAGGTAATCGGTTTCTCTGCGGTGATGACCCTGGTTCTTGTGCTGGTCTGCGCCGGTGTCGGCGCCCTGATCGCCGCCGGCTCGGCCGGCATCACCAAAGAGAAGGCCGATCAGATCGACAACGAGATCCACCCGGGCATGCACTCCGTGGAGTTGCGCGATGCTGCATGGACCACCGCACCCGGCGCCGTGCTCTGCATCGTGCTGTGCACGCTGGCCTACCAGGTGGGAACGGGTGGCCTGCAATGGGCGGCCTGATCGCTCGCTTCATGTCCACCGAAGCCATGGCCCGCTTCCTCTCCCGCAAATTCATCGCCGCCATGTGTGCCCTGGCCAGTGCCCATTGGCTGGTGGCCAACAAGCTGATCGCCGATGGCGTCTATTCCGCGGTGGTGATCGCCACGGTGGCGGCCTACATCGTCGGCAACGTGGCGCAGAAGGCGGCGGTGAAGCAGACATGAGCCCGCAGCTGATCGGGTGGCTGGCCAAGCTGCTGGCAATTTTTGGCCTAGTCGCCATGGGCTGGCGTTTCGGCGCCCAGCACACCCAGGGTGCGTGGGATGCTGCCGAGCTGCAGCGCGAGCGCGGCGCGCAGATCCTGGCCGCCCAGGATCGACACCGCGCGGCACAGGCTGGCGCGCAATACGAGGCGCAGGCTGCGCAGCGGCGCATCACCCTCGCCAAGGTATTACCGGAGGCCCGCCATGAGCTGCAGCGCCCGATTTCCTGCCCGGCTGGGCAATCCTTGCAATTGGACAGTCTGCCTGTCCCTGCTGCTGTGCTTGAGCGGCTGCGCGTCGCCGGCGCCGATCAGAGCCCCTATTGACCCGCCGCCGGCCGATCTGGCCGCGCCATGCTGGCCGGGCCCTGTGTGGCCAACCGAGGCCACCATCGGCGAGATGGTGGAGATTGCGCTGCAGCGCGAGGCTGCCGCCGCAGACTGCCGTGCGAAGCAGGCCGCGTTGGTCAAAGCTTGGCCCAAGGCCGCGCCTTAGAGCCTGAAGGCCCTGGCGAACTCGGCTCGCAAGTCCGTCTCCGACATTCGCTCGAACCTCAGCTGCAGCGCCGCGCGCATTTCCTCAAGCTCAGCCTCGGTGCCGAAATCGTCTTCCATGTTCATGGCCACCAGCTGCCAGATCATGTCGGCAGGAGAGTGCCCGTTGGTCGTGTCTCCATCCATTTGTACCCCCGTCGTTGAATCAGCCCACGGTGTGGTGCTGTGAGGTTAGCAGCCTGGTTGCCTGGGCCCGCGTGTGCTCCAGCACCTCGTGCGGCTTCAACGGGATCAACCACCACGACTGCTGGTAGGCGCGGCCATACAGACCTTCTTCTTCGCGCTCCCAACCCGTCACCGTCCACGTCGCTGGTGAGGCGTAGATCACCATCGCATCCAGCAGCGCTGGCAGCAGCTCGACGCTTGACGTATCGTGCTCCTTGAGCCTGGCGACAGGTAAGGTGCGCATGATCTCTCTGTCCCGCTCTTCCTTGAGCGTGAACAGTCCGACCAGCCCCTGGTGATGGGTGAGCTGGTGGCGTGGTATCAGTTGGCCCTGTCGCCGGAGCCTATGCACAAACGCAAACATACTGCGTATTTATACAGTAATTGAGCGTTTGATATTGGCGTAGGTTTTGGCGTAAGTATTGAAATCGAGTTCAGATTCTCATGGGAGAAAACGCCCATGCATCATCGGCGTATGTCCAGAAAAGTCAGTTTCTGCAACCTGTTGATTCTTCTGGGTGGATTCGGTGTAACCCATTGATATTCAATACTTATTCGAGGTCGCTGCGGATGGTCTGGCTTGGCCCTGCTTGTCGTCCGCTGTCGGTTGCAAGCGTCCGCTGTTGGCTTTTTGGCGTGGTTTTTGGCGTAGGATCTAACTGAGCGAGTTTCCGGCGTAGGTTTCCTGGGGACTTGTAACCAGGGAGCCCATCGACGATGCCCGTATTTGATCCGCGCGCCGCCAAGCTGCTTGTGCCTGGGCAGCATCTTACTTTGGACGAAGCGCCGGGCCTGCGCCTGGAGGCGTCGGCCGAAACCCGGTCTTGGATCTATCGCTACAAAAGCCCGGTCAGTGGGCTGATGAAGCAGATCAAGGTGGGCGTCTGGCCGGCGCTGGGTCTGGCGCAGGCTCTGGCCAAATGGTCGGAGCTGAAGGCCATGCGTGATGCAGGGCGCTGCCCGGCCACTGAGAAGAAGGCGGGCAAGGCATCGCGCCAGGCCGAGGCGCGGGCCAAGCGCAGCGAGCGCCAGGCGCAGGCCTGCACGGTGCTGCGGCTCACCAACGAATTTGCCGACGAGTTCGCCGCCGCCCGACGCAAGCCGAAGGGCCTGGCCGAGCTGAAGCGCCTGTTCAGGACGATGCTGCCGGCCGAAATTCAGGCCCTGCCGGCGGCCGAGCTGACGCGCCGCGTAGCTTTCGACCTGATCAATTCCTACGCCGAAACGCCCGTGGTGGCCTCAAACCTACGCCAGGAGCTCGGGGGCGCCTGGGACTGGGCCATCGATGCCGGGCGGCTGCCGGAGGACACCACCAACTGGTGGCGGCTCATCCTGAGGGGGAAGCTCAAGAGCAAGGGCAAGACCGTGCGTGGCGAGAAGGTGGGCACCCAGAAGACGGTGCTGCAGCCTGCGGATGTTGGCAAGGTGATCAGGTTCCTGCCGCACATGAGCCGGCTGCCGGCCCAGCTGCTGACGCTGTATCTCTGGACCGGCTGCCGCGGCGCCGAGATCTGTGCCATGGAGGCCGAGGAGATCAGCCAAGAAACAGACGGCTGGTGGTGGACGATACCGAAGGCCAAGACCAAGCTGGCCAAGCACCCTGATGCCGTGGATCTGCGCGTGCCCCTGGTGGGCCGCGCGCTCGAGGTTGTGCGCACTCGGCTGGAGCTATACCCCAGCGGCTACCTGTTCCGGCCGGTGAACAAGAACACCAAGGCGCCGCACGTGCAGCAGAAGATCATCGGCGTGGCCGTCTGGTGGCATCGGCCGGAGTGCGAAGAGCGGCCCGAGCAAGTGCGGGCGCGCTGGCCGGTGCCGCATTTCGCGCCGCATGATCTGCGCCGCACCGTGCGCACGCAGCTGGCCGCGCTGGGCTGCCCCAAGGAGGTCGGCGAGGCGGTGCTGGGGCACATCCTGCCGGGCGTGGAGGGGGTCTATAACCGCCACACCTATGACCGTGAGCGGCGCGAGTGGCTGAGCAAGCTGGACGCGCACTGGGAGTCAGCCGCGGCGACTTGAGGCCCAGCCATGGGCAGTGCGGAGCTGTATGGCCGCGCCCGCCGCAGAGTGAGCACAGCCGGTAAGCGGGCGTGGCTCGCGATTGGGTTGGCGTCATACTGATGTGTGTCGGCAGGGGCTGGGGAATCAGGGCGTCAGCTTGGCGCTCTTGTTGGACAGCTCGACGGCATCCATCCAAACCATGCGCGTTTCGATGTGCAGGTCGAGCCACGCGGGGCCGTCTGGGTACTTGGCGCGATAGGCGCGCATCGCCGCCAGCTCCAGCCGGCGCACGGGCGAATCGTTGACCATGGCGATTGGGTCGTCTTTCATGGGCGGGTGCAGGGGCTTGGGTTTCAGGCGTGCCGCATGAACCGGCCCGGGTTGATGCCAGCCCAGGCGGACAGCGCGGCCAGGCTGGCGGCGTCAGGGTGGCGGCCCGTGCGCATGCGGCTGAGGGTTGTCTCGCTCACGCCAGTGGCTTCCGCCACCTGCTTCTGCGTGACGCCTCGGGCGTCCATGGCGCGCATCAGGGCGTCGGTGAAGGCGTCGTGATCAAACGCCTCTTTGCGCGGCGCTGGAGAGTCGTCCTGTACAACCGGCACGTCGCGCCACTCGCACGGGCCGCCGTAGACCGGCGCCCAGGCCTGCTGGAGCACGCGCACACGGCGTGCAGTGCCGTCGCCCTGATCTTCGCTGCGTTCAACGAAGCGCAGGTTCTCGGTCGGGCGCATGGTGCGGCCAGGCTGCGGCCCGTGGCCTGCCCGTTGGGCTGCCAAGTCATCGTTGCAGAGCTTGCACATGCCAGGGCCTCCACACCGCGCCTTGACGCCATCTGGGCGGGAAAAAACGTGGCCGTGGCCGGTGTTGTCGGGGTTGTGCGTCATGTCGATCCTCGGCAATGGGGGATGGGAATCAGGCGCGGGCCAGCTCGTGCTCGCGCGGCACGCTGAAGCCGGCCGCGTGCTTGTGTCCGCCACCGCCGTACTGGCCGGCGATCAGCGACACGTCAGCACCGTCCGGGCGGCTGCGCAGGCTGAAGCAGCGCCGCTGCTCGGTGTCGAAGTAGGTCGCGGCGAACGGGACGCCCTCGTCCAGCATGTGCCCGGCGTCGCTGGCCAGGAAGCCCGGCACGTTGGCGAGCGGCACGATCTGGCCGCCGATCACGGCCGACCGCTGGGTGGAGCGCACGGCGTCCGCGACTTGCTTCTCCACCAACCGCACCAGCGCCTCGCCCTGGGCCAGGTGCTGGACCTGCTGCGCGGCGTCGCCGAGCATGATCTCGTCCCAGGTCTCGAAGGTGTGCGGCACGCTGCCCAGCAGGGCGTGGCTCGCCTTCGTCTCCGGAAAGCTGAAGCGCCACAGGTCGCGATCCTCCACGAAGCCCAGGAAGCGCGGACGGGGGCGCGGGTCGTTCAGCCAATCCCATGCCAGGCCGGCGCCACTGCGCTGCATGTCGAACTTGATGGTCAGGCTCGGGTGTTGAAGGTCTGCCAACGCGGCCTGGGCGCTCTGATGGTGGTCCAGCACGACAACGAACGCGGCCTGCTCAGCCATTGCCAGCAGCTGCTCGCGCGGATAGCTGAAGTCAACGACGAAGACCTCGCGGCCGGTCACGTCAGGCGGCGCCTGGCCGTAGCTGGCTGGCAGGAAGTCGAAGCCGTCAGGCTTGTGATGGTGGAAGCACCAGGCGGCCGTGAAGCCATCGGTGCAGTTCGCGTGATAGATGACCAAGGGCTTCATGGTTGTCCTTTCGATGTGTGACCGGCGAGCCTTGGATCAGGCGCCGAAGCCGGGCTGCTTCACGATCCAGTCAACGACCTGGGCCGAGTTGGTGATCTGTTCCGCGTCTTCCTCGGCGATTTCGAGGCCGAACTCGTCTTCCAGAGCCATGATCAGCTCAATGGAATCCAGGCTGTCGGCGCCGAGGTCGGCGACAAAGGTTGCCTCCGGCGTCAGCGCCTTCTCAGAGGCGCCCATTTGCGCTGCGACGACGCGAAGAACGCGGGCTTCAATATCGGTGCGGTTCATGGTTTGGTCTTTCCGGGCTCGGTGCCCTGTGAGGGGATGGGATTGAGGGCCTTGTACGAAGGCTGCACCAGCCGTTCGAGGTTGCTCAACGCCATGAAGCACACCGGCTCATGGACGTAGTAATTGCCCTCGTCGTCGCCCCATTTGCCGTGCAAGCTGTCCGGCGATCCGTGCCACTGGCCTACGGCGAACTTGTCGCCGGTCGTTGGCATGTAAAGCATCACGGGCGTGCCATCGAGCGGGGCAAGGCACATCGGGCTGAAGCCGGGGACCAATTCGGCGCGGCCACTCCAGGCCGTCCACAGGTCGTCGAGATCACCCGACGCCATGGTCAGCATGCCGTTTTTGTCGGGGTAGCCGAACTGCTTCTGACCAAGCCACGTCTGGAACATGGCCCACTCTCGCCCGCGCTCTGCCTCAAGCTGAGCGACATTGGCGCGGATCTCCATGTCCAGCGGCGTCGCGCCGGCGCTGTTGCGAATGTCCGTGCGGGCGTGCTGATCACAGTGAGAGGTGCCGGCATTGCCCGGCCCCAGGTCGCGACCGCATTGCGAGCACGAGGTGTTTGCGAAGCGGAAGTTCATGGCTGGCTCCCCTGTACCGGGGGATGGGAAGCCGGGGTGTCAGGCCACGCGCAGAGCGCGGCCGGGATCGCGGCGTAGTCCAGTATGGGATAGCTCATCGTGCGGACTCCTGATAGTGACCGCATGCGCAATATCTCCGGTAGACGTACCCACGGGGGGCTGCTATCTGCGGTGTCGCGCTGCGAGAAAGGGGTGGATATAGGGGACCAGACTGAAGCCAAGGGCCGTAGACATGTCGGTGTGCAGCGAGCCTCATCGCGTGCCATCCTTGATGCCGTGGGCTGCCGCCACCTCAGCCATGACGCGCCAGACCTTTGCCAGCGGCACGCCTCCGCCAACCAACGCCTGACGGCCTGCGTCCTGCATTTCCTGGGTAGCGTGCAGCGGCAGGAGCGCATACCCTACTGCGGTGGCTTGGACGGCCAGGTCGGCGCGAATGTATGGCACATCGCCGTCGCCGATCTCGTCCTCGCACCAGGTGATGCCCTCGTGGTTGTCCGGGAAAGGCTCGGCCATGTCGAACTCAACGCCCGACGATTGGAGCCAAATCTTCCGAGGCGCAGTGGCTTGCGCCAGCGGCAAACGCTGAGGTGCAGGCGCGGGGGCTTGAGAAAGAGCCGCCTTGACCTCGGCAATCTCGCGGTCGCTCAGCCACCCCGCGTTGTCGCATCCATCCAGTGCGCGCAATAGCGACAGCCGGGTCTCAGCGCGCAACACCGGCAGCATCCCCTTGGGCTGGGCCTGGGATTCCAGGGCAGCGCGGGCCTGCCAGCCCGACCACTTGGCACAGAACGCATTGATGGTGTAGCTGTTCTCCCAGCCGTCCTCGCAGTCGTATCCGCTTCCGTTCCAGGTCAGCGCGTTCGGCTTCGGAAAGCGTGTCTCAAATTTCTCGCGCTCGGTCCCATGTACCTCTGCTGGGGATTGGTTTGTGTTCATGACAGCCTCACATTTCCTTCGATGAGCGCCTTGGAATAGGCGCCGGTCTTCTGATCTGCGAACCCGCGCCGCCAGTCGTGCCAGTTTGATGAGCCGGGCGCGTGCGGGTTGCTGGCCTGGGCGAGGCCGCGGGCGGCCGCGTCGCGGCCCTGGTCGTAGGCGTTCATGGCATGCTCCGGGTCGTATCTGTGCGATGGCTGGGCCGGTGCATCATTGGCACCAAGCCAACACGGGAGGTGACCCCATGAAGACGTTGACCGGCCAATTTGTTTCTGCTGACGGCGTTGAGTTCACGTTCTCTGCTGACCTCGATGCCCGAAGCCACGACGCTTTCGCCGTGGTTGGTGGCTGGATCGAGGGCCCTGACAAGATGCGGACCGAGATCCAGCCGCGGGCGTGCCACTGGAGCAGCCTGCAGCCGAGCGGCTACCCTGGGCAGGCGAGCTTTCGCGCGGCCCTGGTCGATTGGGTGGAGCGCGGCGACGTGTGACATCAGGCGGGCTCCACTCGCTTGAACTCGACCACCCAGACCCAGGGGTTTGCTGCCCAGGACTCGGCGCCGTTGATCTGTTCCCAGAGCATCTGGAAAGCGCGCCGGGGGTTCGCCGAGAACAGGTCGGTACCGAAGTACTTGGCGACCTTGTCGACGATGGACTCATCGGGCCCCCACGCGCCCTCGGCCTTGGCGTCCTCGATGCTGATGTCCTGCAGCCGCACCGCACGCACTTCGGTGCTCTCCAGCGTGATGCGGCTGGCCGCGCGCGGCATGAAGATGGTGGGGCGCTTCCACCAGGCTGGCGTGATGCTCGACTTGCGCCGACCGCCGTAGGGCTCAGGTGTCCATCCGTCAGCATCGAACTTGTAGGCCTTGACGCACTCCAGCGTCATGTCGACGAAGTGCCACTCGTCGCGGCCCTTCTTGGCGCTGAACCGGGTTTCCCAGCGGCCCCAGGCGAAGTAAGTCTCGCGCACCCACAGCCGGTCGCCGGGCTGGCCGTAGGGGCAACGCACCGCATCATCCAGGCAAGCGCCTGCATCGTCCCACCACAGCCCGCTGTGCCCACTGACCTGCCAGCCTTCCGGCGTTGTGGCTGGCACCTCAGCCGCCATGGCATCTGGCGCGAATTGCTTGCGCACCACCCGCCGCGTCTGCGTCTTCGTGCCGGCCAGCAGGGCGCGTACCATCGGCGCCGAAAAAAGAATTGGGAGTTCACGCATGAAGCATGCCTTTAGGAGATTCGTTCTCAATCGATGGAAGCTGTACGTCGTGGCCATCGTGTTTGGAGGGCCCATCGTCTGGTTGATAGCGGCCTACCCGCCGGCTAACGCTGCAGAGGTGGCGTCGTGGGTGCAAGGTGTAGGCACGGTGTTTGCCGTCCTCGCGGCGGCTTGGGTGGCGCGCGATCAATTCGATTGGCAGCAGCAGGCACAGGTATCGCAGGCCAATAGTCGACAACTGGCAGAGCTGAGTGCCATTGCCGAAACCCTGACGCTGCTCAATGCTGAGGCTGTCGCTGGCTTCGCGGCCTGCGAGGTGAAGGGCTCGGTCGAGAACGCAAGTTTCTTTGAGACCAAGTTCGATCTGCAGCACCTTCTGATGCTTGAGCGATTGATCAAGGCATTGCCATTCGCTTTGACTGTTTCCGCGCCTCTCGCCGTCGCCCTCTATAAGGCCAGAGACTTCGCCGAAGGGCTGCGGGGGCATATGGAATCGTTTCGCGACGAGTCGAGTGGGGCGCTCGGATTCCATGAGCGCGATCACCATCTCGAGTCCCTCAAGGCCTGCAGGGATGGCATAGCTGACGCGTTGCGCGCCTTCGAGGCAGAGATCGAAGCTGTGGGGGCGCGATAGATTCATGCCGCCCTCGCTTGCTCACCCATTGCGGCGAATAGCGGCTTCTCGCCTTTGCCTGAGTCGCAGGTGGCAATCGTGAACCGGCTTACCGGCCCTTCCACCAGCGCGTAGCGGGCGCACTCGGCATGCCGCTCGCAGCAGACGCCGTAGCAGGCCGGTGTGGTGGGTGTGATGGGGTGGATGGTCATCTTGTCTGCGCTCTATGGGTCTCAGTCATGTCAGCCTGGGCCCCTCGGGCTGCGCCCAGGCGACAGCGCGGCCTTCGATGACGCCGCCGCTGG
>Ga0208754_100301_pt1 | contig 11481 bp, 17 predicted proteins | sample LakWasMet55_HOW8_2_FD_183889 | JGI IMG/M metagenome (GOLD analysis project Ga0208754, IMG submission 183889) | Freshwater sediment methanotrophic microbial communities from Lake Washington under simulated oxygen tension - Sediment Metagenome... | ecosystem: Environmental > Aquatic > Freshwater >... | reverse complement strand
TAACTCGATATTACGAGCGCCTAGATAAAAAAATCCTGAAAATACAAAATGAAATTGCAGTTTTACAAAACCGGCCTAAACCAGATGCAAAATTAATTTTATCGAGAGCTATCCGCAAGGCTCTGGATGGATTGCCCAATAGTGATGAAATAAAATAAATGTTCAGTTCAGCAATGGACAACATATCTATGTTGTCCATTGCTGAACAAAAATAATCGTCATTATTCGCACATCAATCAAAAGATTAGGTGCTTAAATGACAACTCCAAGCAGTTTTCCTGATACCGGTTTTGTACGGTTGCCACAAATTCTCTCAGTCATCCCAATAAAAAAATCTTCTTGGTGGGAAGGCGTCAGATCCGGTAAGTATCCTGCCTCAATAAAGCTAGGAGCCAACACTACAGTTTGGCGAGCTGAGGAAATAAGGGATCTTATCAAACAGCTTTCCAGCCTAAAATGATCAATGCATCCAAACGCCGTAAAGCTGCTGGAATGCAGTCAAAAAAGCTTAAACCACCGCCTTATAGCAAACCGATCTTTGCCGCTCGACGTGCTGGTCTTGTGCCTAAACATGGGCTCGGGCACGTCACCATTGTTTTTGATTGGCGGCCTACATATCTCCGCAACCTGCCATTCGTGGTAATGCCTTCGGATAAATCCCCAAAGGATTTTGATTGGTCATTCTGCAGGGGGCTGCAAGTGGTGATTGTGCATTTGGATAAACACGACGACCTGGTGCCAGATTTGCTTCGTGCACTTTATGCAGCTGGAGTCAGACATGTGCGGATAGCACATATTGACCGTATGGCGCGTGACGATATTCATGCATGGGCACAGATCAAGTGGTTAGTGCCGACACCATGAATAAAGAGCATGAATTTGAAGATGCAAGCCCAAATCAGAGAGAAACCTTCTCCGGTGATGGACGCAGGGTAATTCGGCATGATGCAGGGGACTTGCCTCAAATATTAGATCAGCTAGGTATGGCGCTGGCTGAAACTGAAAATAACCTATTCAGGCAATCTGGAAGGCTTATTAGGATCTACCCGGTCGATGATACAAAGCAATCTGTTATTAAACGTGCCAAAGGATCAATCACACTTCACCCTGTGGATGGCGCTCATCTTACTGAGCTGGCAACACGCGCAGCCACGCATGAAAGATACGACGGCCGCATAGGTGACTACAAAATTTGCAACTGCCCTAGGGCAGTTAGTGAGGCTTATCTATCAAGAGGGCACTGGCCAGAGCTTCAAGAACTCAGTGGATTCGTAGAAAGCCCCACAATCAGCATCGATGGACGCCTAATTGATCAGCCGGGGTATGACGCTGAAACGGGCATTTTCGCAGCATTTGGCGATATACCTAGATACAAGTCACCATCAAAAAAACCCAGTTTAAAGCAGGCCAAAGAGTCCGCACAGCTTTTGCTGGATTTGGTAGCAGACTTTCCTTTCGTGGCAGATGAGGATCATTCTGCTTTTGTTGCTGGGATATTAACAGCATTGCTTCGTCGCAGCCTGCCAGCTGCCCCCATGTTTGCAGTAACAGCTCCAACGCCTGGTACAGGCAAAACTTTAATAGCTGAGACCTTCGCAATAATTGCAACAGGTAGACGTGCAAGTGTTATCTCACTTGGGCATGACGAGGCTGAATTTGAAAAGCGCCTTGGGGGTGTCGGGCTGGCTGGTGATTCGACCATAGTGATAGATAACATAGAGCGCCCTTTAAAAGGAGATCTACTTTGTCAAATGGCTACACAAGAGTTTGTGAAGTTGCGACCTCTTGGTGGCAGTGGCATGGTCTCAATCAGCACAGCAGTCTTATTGGTAGCAACAGGTAACAATCTATCCATAGTTGGTGACCTTAAACGACGTGTGGTGTTGATACGCATGGACTCCAAAATGGAGCGGCCAGAGCAACGGACATTCAGCAATGACCATCTTGAAACCGTATTTGCTCGTCGTGGTGAGCTGATACGCGCAGCGCTTACGATTCCTCTCACCTACTTGGCTAATGAAGCGCCTGCCATTAAAGGGGTGCATCCACTCGGTGGCTTTGAGCATTGGGATAGATTGGTAAGGCGGCCTCTGATATGGCTGGGGTTGGCAGATCCACTCAAGGCAGCTGAGACCTTGCGAGACAATGACCCTGATATCGAAACCATGCGATTGTTATTTAGTGCATGGGAAAGCAAATGGGGGCATGAGCCTGTCACTAGTGCAGACCTTGTATCAGCGGCCATGCAATCAATGTCTCTGCCTGGTGGTGGCTTTGAATACAGCCATCCCGATCTTAGAGATGCATTGCAAATGGTGTGTTCTGAAAAGATAAACGCCAGGCGGCTTGGTTATTGGCTCCGCGCGCACAAGGACAGAATCATTGATGGAAAACAGTTGGTCGCAGCTGGGACCGGAGGCCATGACAAGGTGGCAAGATGGAAGGTAATCGGCGGGTGATGGGGGTGATGCGGGTGATGTTTACACTAACGTGGAAAAAGTAGCATAGCTAAATATTATATAAGAGATGAAACATTACCCGCTATCACCCGCATCACCCGCAAATGTATCGCGGGTCCTTCTGGAGCACTCACCCATACGGGTAATGCGAAGCTTGTTTTGTTCCAGGTGCGTGGCGATAAAACTGACTTGACACTAATGTTTACAAAGTGACAGATGACTAAAAATACATTCAAAATTAGAGACTCGGTGCTTCCTTTTGATATTGAGTCGTTGGATCAGGGCGTCCGGGTTAATCAGGCCACCTTTGCCCGCATGTGTGGCGTCACCAGGCAAACTGTTAACCAGTGGGTTAAGCAAGGAAAAATCACCTTGTTCCCTGATGGCACCCTCGACCCGAAGCGGGCTGCGCAAAGTGTTTTTGATAATACAGATCCAGCAAGGATGCGGGCTAAGGTTTTTCAAATCGACATTGATGATTCAACCGAAAAAATTCGCGATCTACATGCTCAAATGATTGATCTCAGCAATCAACTGCAGCTCGCTAATCGCAAAATAAATCACCTTTGGAAATTTTGCCTGGAATCATATGGCGCCAATGAGCACATTCTTGATTTTTTTGTTAGATCAAGGGGCGAGTTGTTATCGATTAATCCTGATGATTGGGAGGGGATGATCGAAAACATAATTGATGATTTATTTTTGGAAAATGCGAAGTCTGCTGGAGTTACTGGTGATGCATTTTGGAAAGAGCATCATGATTTATTCATCAATAAAGATTGATCGACACCTTTCCTTGGCAGCGCTTTTAAGAAAACAAGAAGGGAGGGGGATGCTCTATCCATTGAGCTATAGGCCCAAACTCGAATACTTGATTTGCTTATTCTGAATCCTGTTTATCCTCAAAGTTATCTTCATGATCACCTTGTGAGAATATATGAATGGCTGTATCAGCCAGCTTATACAACTTTTCAAAATCTTGCGGGGTGCAATAGCTTACTAACAAGCCTCTTGCGTTTGACGCGCATCCACGGATTGTGAGATATGCGTCTGTTTGCGCAGGATCTAAGGCATCAATCTGGAAAGCATTTGCCACTTCAAGCATGTCGCCTAACTTATGCAACTCCGGTACATGGGAGTTTTCGGTAGTGAAAGAGTATGCATTTTGCATCGCCAGGTAATATAGCTCTTCACGAATTATCAGCATGAAGTTGAATATGATCGTGTGCTGCCTCTTGTACCGAGATTCCTCGTTAGATTTAAGCAGTTTAAGCGCATTAGTATGCTCAATAGCAACTTGGTCCATCGCTGTCTGATATTGATCGTTAGCTTGTTTACCCGCAGTTCTCGCTGCCCACCAAATAGCTGCAGCTGAAAGTATTGCTTGCGCCCATGCTGCAGTGGCGCTCCAGTCGATTTCACACATTTCAGAAAACATTTACACCTCATAAATTCGATTAATTGGCATGTCTCATTTCCCCCTAAAATGAGACAGATCTAATCTGTAAACTTATACCAATAGTTTAGCAATATTTCCAATAGTGTCTCATTTTCCCCTAAAAATGAGACATCTATTTGGCTAATCTAGACTTTGTTTTAACGGAGGCTGTAATGGAAACGCTATTAAGAATGAGAGATGTAGAAGTGCGAATTGGCTTTACGGCTGCACAAATCAACAATTTCATCCGCGAGGGTAAGTTCCCGCCGCCTGTAAAAATTGCCACATCCGCCAGGTGGCCAGAGTCAAGAGTCCAACAATGGATCACAGAGCAAATTAACAAAGGAGTTACGTCATGAAATACATTGATATGGTTAAAGTTGAACAAGATGCCAAGTCTTCTTGGGATAAAGATATTTCTGTACGACAAGAGTTTGCAACATATGAAACATACCTCGCTTATAAAAAAGCCGAGGCAGAAGGAAAAGTAAAAATTCTTGGTGAAAAACAGAGAGGCTAATCATGTTTGACTTCAAATCAATTAAAGCCACGCTTGCCGCATTAGGTGACCAGGTTAAAACATTGGAATTGAAAATTTCCAAGAAAGAGCAGGAGGTGAAATTTTTACAGGAATCTCCTCCCTCAAAACAGGACTTAGTAGAGTTTTTATCCTCAAGCATTGACCAAACAGGCAGCGGCTACCAAAAGTGTTTTGAGCGTGGTATTGAGTTTTTGCAGCGCCGCCCAATGGATAAAATGCAGCTTCCAGTACATCATTCCGTTTTACAAGCAATCAGGATAGTGGGGGCGACCGAGGGAGCATTCCCAGCAAGCCCCATATCTATGGAAGTCGCACTTTGCGCGCTACTAGGCCCGGAGATCAAAAAGGCAATCGTTAAGCATGTTAATGCCATGAAAATCGACAATCCAGGCCCAGCCCTGAAAGATCGCCCTAAATTATTAGAAAAAGCAGAGTCTGAATTATTAAGCCTTAGGACTGAGCTGCAATCATTAAAGCAGGAAGCATCTGCCCACAGCATCAGTATCTAACCGAATTCAACACGGCCGCGCGTCTGTGTTGGGGCAACTATTCTGAGAGCGAGACCCATATGAATAGCTTGCAGTTATGCAGTGGGATCCTCCACTGATGTCCATAGCATTATGGGACGCAAGGCTAAATATCAGTGTGATGTTTAGGAGCTGGATCCGGGCAGACACCGCTGCCAGACTCCGGCGATTTATTAGGAGCTAATATGATTACGATAAGTATCAAACACAATATTGCCCAAACCATTCGTATGCTCGAAGATAAATATCGAAAATAAATTCCCTATGCTACTGAATTGGCACTCAATTCAATTGCGGAGAAATCACGGGATGCGATTTATGTTGAAATGGAATCAAAGCTGGATAGACCAACGCCATTTACTATGAAGAGCTTACGGATCGATTATGCAAGCCGAAAAAAACAAACTACTCTGCAAGCTGCAATACTAGTTAAAGACAAGGATTTAGCAAAATCTAAATCATTGGCAGAAAGTATAGGCCATGAATTTACCGGTGGGGGCAGAATTAGAAAGCGATTGGAGTATGCTTTAACACATGCAGGATTGATTTCTAGTAATGAATTTGTTGCGCCAGGTGTAGGCGCTAAACTGGATAAATATGGCAACATAAGTAACGGTCAAGTGATACAAATTCTAAGTCAGCTTAAAGCCGGCATTGACCCTTACTCTCATTCAAGCAATAGTAAGCGAAGTCTTGCTAGCCGAAAAAGAGCTGGGGAAATGTTCTGGTCACGTGGTAGCAAATTGCCGCGTGGTGTCTGGATGAGGAATGGGCGCAATGTCAAACCCATATTGCTAGTTGTTGGAAAGCCAAGTTACAAACAAAGAATTGATATAAACCGAATTACAAAGCGTATTGTAGATGCAAAGTTAGATCAAGAATTTCGCAAGGCCTTAGACTTTGCTATTCGTACTGCTAGGTACTAAGGTTTATGACTGCTTAAATGGTCACTGCACTCTGCAGACTTATGGAAAAGTACAGATAAGCTTCAGAGTCAGTGTTAACTGATGTAATTGTAGTTTGCAATCTGCTTTACAAAGTAATGTATGCTTATCGGTATCATAGGAAGTCATGAAATGATCCCGGCATCAATTTATAAATATGAATCTCTAAGTCATCAAAGCCTGGAAAATCTAAAGGCTCAAGGTATATATTTCGGGTCCCCTCTGAAGTTTAATGACCCTTATGACTGTGCCCTTTTCCCGAATATCCTAACCTTAAGCGATCAGCAGATAGATCAGTTGAGGCGTAAGTATTTGGAAGACCCAAGAATTTCTGAAAAAGCTAGAAACCAACTAATCGAAGCATCTTTAGAATTGTTAAGACAATCCTTTATGAGCACGGGTCATTTGGCGGTTAATGATTTAATTAATTTATTTTTAAAAAGTAAAGGCGTGGCTTGCTTCTCTGAACGAAATGATGACCTGCTAATGTGGTCTCATTATGGAGGTCACTATAAAGGTTTTTGTTTGGAATTTTCAACCAAATTTGAGCCATTTGAGAAGTTAAGGAAAGTTACCTATCGAAAGGATATTCCCTCGGTAGATATTGCACCCATTCTTTTAACTGATAACGATGATCAAATTCTGGATTTATTTTTCACGAAATCAGAGGCTTGGAGTTATGAAGCCGAGTGGCGAGTGGTACATAATGTTGTAGGTACAAGGTACACATATCCGGAAGAATGTTTGACTGGTGTATATTTTGGTCCAGATATTAGTGATGAGTCTATGGAGATAATATGTCTTATATTAGGCGGCCAAAATGAGATAGTGAGTTTTTGGCGGGGTCACAGGAGTAAAACAGAGTTTAGTGTATTGTTTGAGAAATTTACTTACACATCATATTTAGAAGCTAAGCGTAAAGGCCTTTTGTAATTCTAAGGAAATAAATTGAAACGTGAAAAACTCACCGCAGCTCAAATACAAGAAATAGTTCAGCAGCAAGTGGATCGTCTGCATGATGTTATTGAAGATAAAGCTGAGGTTAGGGTTCCTTTGCCACAACGATTAATTGTTGAGGGAAGTTCTTGTAATTGGAGCATGGAGTATTTTGGAAATGCAGTTGGCTATGAAAAGCAAATAAAGAAGGTTTTAAGATGGGCACAATCACAGTTTCAATTAGCGGATGAATATTAAATTAATTATTTTTTGTATAAAAATCCGTATAAAAAAATTAGTTAATTTTCTGACCACCTATGTATATTAGTTTTTGAATGATTATTCAATGCCTGTCGGGGCACCAAGCACCACCTTCGTAAGTAATGGGCCATTCTTCCCTCGGTAAATTCAAACCATTCAGGACCATTAACGCCACATAAGCATCATTGGCAGCATAGATCAGCTGCTTTTCATTTAATACCCGGAAACCCCAGTTGGATGTGGTTGTCTTCTTAGATTTATGGAATTTCTGATTGAACACAATGCCGACCGCAGAGCGGAGTCCGGTTTCACCTGGATATCCCATTTTGCGAAAGACCGTCACCATATCCAGTATCGCTTTCACTTCCACATTCAGCCGGCTGCGTAACTGACCACGATCAGATTTCAATCCGAAGCCGACCTTGAGGATAGATTCAGACTGCAAAATTTGGCGCACGTAAGGAATACACTCTTGGTGGCATAGCTGAAATATATAAGCTTTTTGTGCTGTGGCGAACTGGACAACATGGGGACCATCATTGATGGTTTCTTTCAAAAACACGGGCTTCGATTCGGTATCAAACCCAACCACGCCGGCCTCCATAATTGCCTGTGCCGCAGCTAGACACTCATCTTTGGTTTTTGGTACTACGATATTTTCCAGGCCTAACGAAGCAAATGGTTCCAATAATGCGGTTTCAGATTTATGAGGAGCAATTTTTGTCATGGTCAAACTATTATTCTGAATGGAAGCGCTATTGTGCCATGAGCCTATCCTTAATTTTCGCGGTAATTTCATAGGAGTGAAGACGTGCTGCATGATCGAATATCTGCGATGTAATCATTAGTTCATCTGCATTTGTCCTGGCAATAAACGCGGTGATTTCAGCCAATACCTTTTCTTCAGCACCTACAGCCGAGCATGACAGAATCTGGTTAAGCAAGGCGCGTTCTGCCCCGCCAATTTGATTCCAATAATCGACTATCGGTGGTGGTAGCTTCGAAGGGTGGCCGCTACGCAGGTTAATGAATGCCTGTTGCATTGAGGAAGCCAGCAATTGTGCTTCATCATCGGTATCGGCGGCAAACACATTAAAACCAAGCATTACATGGGGTTGGGCTAAGTGTTTTGATGGTTGGAATGTCTCTCGATATCTCTCTATCGCCTGCATCATCTGGGAGGGTGCGAAATGTGAGGCAAAGGCATAGGGCAGGCCCATGGCTGCGGCAAGCTGGGCGCCAAACAGGCTGGAACCCAGTATCCATACCTGAACATCAAGGCCTTTCCCAGGATAGGCCAGAACAGGCCCCTTGGGATTGGGAGAGAAGTAGTCCATCAACTCCATAACATCTTGAGGGAAAGCATCTGCATCCGATGCTAAATTTCGCCGTAAAGCATGTGCGGTTATCTGGTCTGAGCCTGGAGCACGCCCAAGACCCAGATCAATGCGACCGGGAAATAAAGATTCCAGAGTGCCAAATTGTTCTGCAATGACCAGTGGCGAATGGTTGGGCAGCATGATACCGCCAGCTCCAACACGGATAGTCGAAGTACCTGCAGCAACATGGCCAATCAGAACAGAGGTGGCAGCACTTGCGATGCCAGGCATGCCATGATGCTCTGCCAGCCAGAATCGATGGTATCCCCAACCTTCGGCATGCTGAGCAAGATCTAGGGTGTTCTTGAAAGATTGTGCAGCGGTGCTGCCTTCTGTGATCGGTGAAAGATCAAGCAATGAAAATCGGGGCATTGGGGTGTCTTTGGTGTTTGTCATTAGATAGGTTGGACTGCAAACTAGGCGCTAGTTCATTTCAAGACAGTGCTAATGAAAAATGAAGGCTTAATGGCAGCAAATGGCCTTTAACTTTACTCTCGACACGTATAAACTTTTGCATAGAGCACTTTGTAAGTCAAATTTGAAGGTATTCACCTTCTAGTTCAAAAAAAGCGGATAAATATAGCTCTCCAAATAACCGCACATATTTCCATAATAATGCTGGGATATTATTGACTGTAAGGAATACGCTTAGGGGTAAAGAACATGATTTCTCAAAAAGATGCGCCAAATGATCACCATGAAGATGATGGAATCGATTTAGGTATTGAAGTTGCTGAAGTAGACTTTAGCGAGTTTGATAGAAGGAAGAAAACCTCAGCAGCAACTTCACAAAGAAAGTACGAGAGGCGTGGGTTCGTAGGTGAGGTGGATACTTTGATCCAAGATATTCATATAAAGATGGCTCGTGCCTATTCAACTAAACACTGGAAAAAGTAGGCTGTTATGAAGTTGCGCCTACCAAGTCAAATCATATGCAACTTACTTTCTAAGCGGCTTGGATAGCGTTGCTTCACCGCTAGGATCATAGGCAACTCATAGGAGTTGTCTTTTTTTGCCCGAGTTATTTGGGTAATGGCAACACTATTTGATATGGCGTCACATACACTATTTATTATTAATACGTGTGTATAGCGCTATGTCATGAGCAAAATACGCTAGAATCAATGGATGTCGAGCCCAGATTTCAATTTACTACTTACTCTTGATGCGGTTCTTACCGAAGGAAGTGTTGCGCGCGCTGCCCAGCGTTTGCGACTGAGCCCATCGGCCATGAGCCGGGCGCTTGCGCGATTGCGTGAGGCAACGGGTGATCCTTTATTAGTCAGGGCAGGCCGTGGTCTTGTCCCCACTCCCAGAGCGCTTGAACTACACCAGCGGGTCAGCCAGCTCGCTCAGGAGGTAGAGGAGGTTTTGCGCCCGGCTGAGCAGCCCAACCTCAAGCAGTTGGTCAGAACTTTTACGCTACGGACCAGCGAAGGTTTTGTTGAGAACTTCGGGCCGGATATTATTGCTCGCGTTAGCGATGACGCTCCCGGTGTGCGACTCTGTTTTTTGCAGAAACCAAACAAGGAGAGCACATCTCTTCGGGATGGGACTGTTGATCTGGAGACTGGAGTCGTGGGGAGTATGTTAGGCCCGGAAGTGAGGGCACAGGCGTTGTTTCGAGACCGCTTCATTGGTGTCGTGCGGATGAGGCACCCGCTAAGCCAGGGCGAGATTACTCCCGCCAGTTATGCGACGGGAAGGCATATCTGCGTTTCGCGGCTGGGTCTAGACAGGGGGCCGATTGATAAAGCCTTGAGCCTGCTTGACCTAGAACGGGAAATTGCCACGATCGTCGCTGGCTTTTCAACTGCGCTGGCCCTTGCCCGATCTTCTGATTTGATAGCCAGTGTTCCCGAACGCCATACCGGAAACCTGCGTACTGGAATGTATAGTTTCCCCCTTCCTGTTCGCACGCCGGAAATTATTGTTTCATTGCTTTGGCATTCACGGTCGCATGCCGATCCAGCGCATCGATGGTTGCGCAATCTAATTTTGGAGACCTGCGCGACAGATCCTCTTTCAGGTTGACCTACTCGCCTTCAGAGTAATATCTCTTGCCACGGTTAGTCTTCAAAATCCCCTACAAATTTTTCAGTCTTTTTCCTACATAGCCCAGTACATAAAACCATTACGCTTGATTTCATCTCTAGCTAAGGAGTTAAGCGATGAACAAGGAAAGTTTGTTATCAATAAGTGCATTTGTATTGGTGCTGGCGACTCAGCCCATCATGGCGGCAGGTGACACCTCGAACCCGAATTCAGTGGTTAATCCGCATAGTACCGAGAGGGATCCGGGACCTCCTGCTTTAACCCCCGCGGAAACACGCTCCAAGCAGGAGCAAGAGCGCAGACAAGGCCAGCAGAACACTCGCACCCAAAATAGCGGCACCCAGAATGGAGGCAGCTTGGGGACGGTCCCTATGGATAATAGCGGGGCTGCCAGCTATCCACAAAGTCAACCCACACCCGGTACCAATTCAAATGACGCCCCCGGAAATGGCACTACTAACTCAGTGAATCCATCTGGGACACCGCCAACGCCGCCAGCCAGTGGGTTGCCGGCTGCTCCCGTACAGCCGACAACTAACAATCCGGGCATGGAGTAAAGCTTGGTCTATGCTTTTCAAATAGTTGAATATGCAGTTTTTCCTAATTTATTTTTAATAAGTTAAGAGAAGCAACCAGAGAGTCCTTTAGTTGAGGTAATTCTGGAAAATCGTGGTAAAGCTAGCCAGAGCCCAAAGCCCGGCAACCAGCAGAAATCCCAGCAGTTGCCACAACGCACCTTTGGGGCGCAGCACTTCAAAATAACGCATACCCACCACGACTGCATTGCGTTTAAGGCGGCTGGCCTGAATATAGCGATTGACCTGTTTGAATACCAGCCACGATGCGTAGCCTACCGTCAGCGCCAGCAGGAATGAGCGGAAGATGTCGATGAGGTTGATATCGCCGCCCATATACTTCTTGTAGTAGAGGGAGAGAATGCC
>Ga0208754_100296_pt1 | contig 11779 bp, 7 predicted proteins | sample LakWasMet55_HOW8_2_FD_183889 | JGI IMG/M metagenome (GOLD analysis project Ga0208754, IMG submission 183889) | Freshwater sediment methanotrophic microbial communities from Lake Washington under simulated oxygen tension - Sediment Metagenome... | ecosystem: Environmental > Aquatic > Freshwater >... | reverse complement strand
CGTTCTTCGCTGTAACCATAATCGGGGTTCAGTGTGCCGTAACAACCGCAGGTGTGGCAGCAGAATTTTTGTTTCCCCGCTTTGGTTTTTCCGTTACGTGTCAGATGGCTGCTTCCGCAGCGGGTGTAAGTATGAGTTTCTGTTATCATGCCCCGTATTTTACACAAAACAGTTATAGCTCAACCACTACCGCGGATTTTACGCGCTAACCCTTGCCGAAATCGACCGCCGTTTTTTGCCCGGCGCTTATCAAAAGAAATTACCACAGCGAATACCGGGCATAAGACTGGGTCGATTGGTTGTCGATTTGCGTTATCAGAAAAAAGGTTTGGGCGAATTATTGCTGGTCGATGCCATTGCGCGAGTTCGGCGTATTCACCAGGAAGCTGGCGTTGTCGGATTATTTGTTGATGCCATTGATGAGCAGGCATCGATGTTTTATAGTCATTATGGTTTCTTGAGTATGCCGGATAATCCGCTTTTATTGCTTTATCCGATAGCTTGAGCGGAAGCATATGAAATTTAACTGGAGTTAAAGTAAACAGCTCGCTTTTCTAAACGATTACGAATTCTTCTTAACGGTAAAGAGCAGAACCGAACAGGTTATAATACTTCGTTAAATTAGCCTTTTAGGCGAATAACGATTTTGGATATTTAAATCAATGAATGTAGTTGACAAAAGGAGCAACAAAAATGGCTAGAGCAGATTTGTTGGTGAGTTTAATAAGCTCTGGGAGTCGTGGCGATCAAGTTGCTTTTCGTAAATCCGCCGAAGCATTGATTGCAGAAGAACGGGAAAAAGGCCATAGACTATTAGCGGATCGTTTATCGAGTTCAATTATTGCAACCAAGCCACAACAACCTTCTGTTTTGAATACAAAACAAAGTGATTTATTTTATGAAATTATTCCTAACCGCAAGCTAAGCAGCTTATTAATTTCCCCGTTGTCGCTTACCCAAATTAATGACTTAATTGAAGAACAACATAGGGCTGAATTACTACATGCCTACAATCTATCTGCCCGCAATAAAGTTTTATTAGTTGGTTCTCCTGGCAACGGTAAAACAAGCTTGGCAGAAGCTATTGCTACAGAGTTAATGGTTCCTTTTATTGTTATTCGTTATGAGGCGTTAATTGGTAGTTTTTTGGGAGAAACAGCTAACAGATTGAAACAAATTATCGATTACGCCAAAACGCAACGTTGTGTTTTGTTTTTAGATGAGTTCGAAACGGTTGGTAAAGAAAGAGGTGATACTCACGAAACCGGGGAAATTAAGCGCGTAGTAAGTTCATTGTTATTACAGCTTGATGATTTACCGGACTATGTAGTGGTTATTGCTGCAAGTAACCATCCAGAACTTTTAGATAAGGCAGTTTGGCGTAGATTTCAGCTCCGTATTGAATTGCCATTACCTACGCGAGAACAAATTAGCCAATTTATTGTAGCTATGGAATCTAAAACAACAGTTAAATTTGGATTTGCGGCTGAAACCATTGCAAAAAAAATGTTAGGGGCCAATTTTGCAGAAATTGAAGAGCTTTGTTTGACAATAGTCCGACGCGCGGTACTAAACAAACAAACTGATAATACAAAAGGCATTACTACTGAGATATTGAATCAATGGCAAAAGCGATTTAAACCTAATCTCAATTTGGAAGGAAATGAATAGTGGCCCAATTACCGTTAATAATTTTCCCCAAACCAAAACAAATCCCTCCGCCTAAAGGTACGCCATTTTCACCTTCAAAACCTAATTTTCCCAATAAGAACACCCAGATAACCAGATTATCGCCGCAATTTAATTCCTTAGCCGATAAAGGCATTTTAGGGGATAGCATTGCTGGGGCGGAGCCGGAAATGGTTTTGGTGATAGAAACTGTAGGCCGTATAGATAAATTCCAGGCTGCAATTTCAAATACGCCAGGTTTAGAATGGTTAGCCGAATGGGATGAAGAATTTGACTCTGATACTGACTTTTATAATACCAACTCGAAAGGCTTAAGAGTCGATAAACCAGTTGAAGGGCGATTGTTTCTTTCAATGAGTAATCAACAAGGTTTGAATGAATTATTGAATTTATGGAACAGTTGGCAAAACAACCAAGAGTTGCTTTTTGGCAAAGGAAAATGGAAGGAAGTTTTTGAGCAAATAACAACTATAAGACGGTGGGGGGTTCAAGAGCAATTCATCGAAACAGGTATGCTTGAGATTTGGCAAGAAGACCTTGAATACAGTTCTGAAGAATTTGTTAATTTTCAAATTGAATTTTTCTACCGTAAAGACAGAACTCGTAGAACACAAAATGAAAGTACAATCAAAGTTGTCATTGAAGCATTTTCAGGCTCTCTAATCAGTCCTTTCATTGATTATAACGAAATAGGATTTCATGCTGTAAAAGCTTCGTTGCCTAAAAAAAGCATCCAATTACTTATTGATAAGATTAATAATAACGAACTGGATGTCGATTTATTAAAGCTTCCGAATATCATGTTTTTCCGGCCTACAGGGCAAGCTTTAACTTCATCACCCGAAGAAACCCAAACAATAGAAATTGCACCAGAGAACCCTGTTGATGGTGTTCCGATAGTCGCCATTTTAGATGGTGTACCCTTTAGCCAACATGACTGGTTGAAAAACCGCTTATTAGTCGATGATGTGGACCAATTAGAAGCCGAATATCAACGGGGTGACAGAAAACATGGTACGGCAATGGCATCACTGGTAGTGCATGGAGAATTAGATGCTCAAGAACTACCCCTAACACGTCCAGTTTATTTTCGCCCGATTTTGCAACCTGATCCACAGACGCGAGATAGAGAAGAGCATGTCCCTGATGAAGTGTTTTATGAAGACCGCATAGAAAGGTCTGTAAGGCGTATGTTTGAAGGCGAAGGCATCGTTACTGCACAAGCGCCAAACGTTAAAATCATAAACCTTTCCTTTGGTGACCCCAGCCGTTTATTTATCCACAGCCCAAGCCCTTGTGCAAAATTGCTCGATTGGTTGTCGTGGAAATACAAAGTATTATTTTGTGTAAGTACAGGAAATTTTTCTGAAAATATCGACTTAGGTTTTACAGAAGATGGATTTTATCTATTGACTGATGGTGAAAAAACAAAAATAACCTTACAGACTATAAGCAACACATCACTCAGTCGCCGTCTAATTTCTCCTGCTGAATCTATAAATTCCATTACGGTAGGAGCCAGTCATCAAGACTCATCGACTATAACCAATATGGCTCGAAGAATTGATATTTTACCCACTCAACAAATCTTACCTAGCCCTGTCAACCGCTTAGGTCATGGTTTTCGGCGTTCTATGAAACCGGAAATATTAATGGCAGGAGGCCGACAATTATTTAACCCACCGCCAGTTGGCAAAAGCTTTAAACTTTCTTTAGGCTCGTTTCCACCAGGACAAAAAGTTGCCTCAGAAAGTAACGAAGGTGAACGTTCAGCATCTTCTTACACCTGTGGAACCAGTAATGCTACAGCTTTAGCTTCCCGCGCAGCAGCAAAAATTTACGAAGTAATTGAAATTATTAGGAATGAAAATCCAGAGGTTATTCAAAACGATCAAGTTGCTGTATTAATCAAGGCGTTGTTAGTTCATGGCGCATCTAGGGAAAGCGCTGATACCGAATTGCAAAAACATTTAAAAACTTCCACTAACTCACGACAATTTAAAAGTTTCTCCAGTAAATTTATTGGCTACGGCTATCCAAATATTGACAAAGTTCTCGCATGTACCGAACAACGGGCAACTGTTATTGGCTGTGGATTTATTAAAGAAAGGCAAGTACACGAATATAGGTTTCCACTACCGCCCAGTCTTGCAATCTCTAATTTATGGCGACGCTTAACAATCACCCTAGCCTGGTTTACACCTATAAATTCTAATCATCGTTATCTGCGAAAAGCCAAGCTCTTTTTTGAGCCTCCTAAAAAATCTGACAAATTACATTTAGAACGCAAAGAGTCAGACCATAATCAAGTTCAACGTGGCACGATTCAGCATGAAATTCTTGAAAGCAGAAAAGTATCTGATTATCAAGATGGCGATGAATTGGTTATCACTGTGCAGTGTAATGCAGATGCTACTGATAGGCTTGATGAAGAAATACCTTATGCTCTTACCGTTACGCTAGAAGTAAAAGAAGGAATTAATGTACCAATTTATCAAGAAGTTCGTGAACTTATTCAACTGCAAATTAAAGCTAAGCAAAGTTTGGTTTAGCAATGCAACAGTTAAAACAACACCAGATTTATTAACGTTGCGTGTACAAATGGATATTGCCGATAACTGGCAAGCATTACGCGAATTGGAAATCAATAAATGACTGATTTCATAAAATTTTTATTGCTGTTTATTCTGTCCTTAAACCAAAGCCACGCCGCCGCTGTATTAGACAGCATCACCGCGCGTCTAGTAAAAACACCAATAACCCAAGGCAACTTCCAACAAGAAAAACGCCTGAAGATTCTGCGTAAACCGTTACTATCAACTGGCTTATTTACTTATCATCAAAGTAAGGGCGTAATCTGGAAAACTCTGACACCAATACCGTCATTGTTGCTGGTCAATGATACCCGCCTGATGACCGGCCAAGATGAGCAAGCGGTTCCGGCAGCTTTCGGCAAGGTTTTTAAAGCCATGCTGGGTGGGGATTTAAAGGTATTATCGGAGGGCTTTGACATCAGCGGCACTAATCAAAAAACAACGTGGCAGTTGCAGTTGAAACCTAAAGATGAACTGCTCAAAAAAATCATCAGCACGCTGCTGCTGAGCGGTGATAACGAGTTGCGGCATCTGGAGCTACAGGAAACCGGCGGTAACCTGACGTATATCAATTTTGTCAATATCACTCATCCCGATCATCTAAGTCCAGAACAACAAGCCGATTTTGAACATCTATCACCCTAAGTTCACGGCTTGCCTGTGGCTGCTGATGATGCTGGTCGTCGGCATTTCAGGCATCCGGTTATTGACAAAAAACTGGCTGGAAACCGGTTTTTTGGCGCTATTGCCGGTTACTGAACAACAACCGGAAATAGCCAGGGCTATCGCGCAACATAATGACCAGCTCAACCGCAAAGTGATCTGGCTGACCGGGGCGACCAGCTCGCAGACAGCCATCGTCCAGGCACGGCAGCTTAAGCAGCAATTACAGCAAAGCGGATTATTCAGCACACTGTTGCTGGAGTTGCCGCAGCAACAATACAGCAAACAGTACCAGCAATTGTTTCCTTACCGTTATCAGTTGCTGGATGCACAAACGCAGCTTACGCTGGACAAAAATCCACAAGAGCTGCTATCGCAAAACCTGGAAACGCTTTATAGCCCTATGGGCCAGATGACTGCGGCTGATCTTGAACATGATCCCTTGCTGATCTTCAGCCGCTATTTTAATGCCCAACATCCGCTCAAACTGTCGCTTGAACAAGGCATTGTTATGCTGCATGACGCCGACAAATTCTGGGCATTGTTGCTGACCGATCTGACCGACCAGCATTTGCAACTGGATAAACTGGAAACCTTGCTGGCACTGGTCAATAAAACCACCACTAATGTTCAGGAAGCAGGCGGTGAACTGATGGTCACTGGCATGCCAATATTTACTGCTTATGGCGCAGACTCGGCCAAGCAGGAAATTTCAACGGTCGGTGTCGGCTCCAGCCTGGGGGTTATCGTCTTGCTGTTGCTGACCTTTCGCAGCTTGCGCCCTTTGCTGTTGTCATCTCTGGCTATAGGTTGCGGCCTGTTGGCGGCCTGGGTCGTGAGTATCCTGGTTTTTGGCAAAATCCATATCATTACCCTGGTGTTTGGAGCCAGTTTGATTGGTGTTGCTGACGATTACGCGCTGCATTTTGTCTGTGACAGTTTCGGGGCCAAAAACTGGCGACCGCGCGAAGGCCTGAAATATATTTTTCCGGGGCTTCTTATCGGCTTGCTGACCAACCTGCTCAGTTATGCAGGGCTGGTGTTCTCCCCTTTTCCAGGCTTGCAGGAAGTCGCGCTGTTTTCAGCAATCGGTTTATTGGTCGCCTGGTTGACAGTGGTTTTACTTTTTCCATTATTGCTTACCGGCTTTAAACCCGATCACGCACCTGTTATCCTGAAACTTACGCATTACTGGCAACAACACTGGCCGGTCTGGCTGTTAAAAAATAAACGCTGGCTGATTCCGGTTTTACTGGTTTTTTTAGCCGGCGGGCTCTGGCAAGTTAAACCCCGCGACGATGTGCGCTTATTGCAATCAGCGCCAACAGCGCTATTGGCAATCACCGATAAAATCAAGCAACTATTGCCGGTGAGCCAGGAAAACCAGTTTTTCCTGGTATCGGGACATGACCAGCGTGAGTGGTACCTGAATGAACAGCAATTGCTAAGGCGTTTAAACGCATTAACGCAGCAGCATAAGTTGACTCAATATCGGGGGCTTGGCGATTATTGGCCTGATGAACAAAGCCAGCAGCAGAATTATCAACGACTGGACACTGCCTTGTATCAGTCAGGCTTGCTGAAACACTATATGACAGAACTGGGTTTTAGTAAGCAAGCCATTAACTCTGAACTAGCACAGTTTAGTGCTGCCAAAAACCGGACACTGTCATTACCTGAATGGCTGGCAACGGCTGATGAAGAGAAACAGCAACTATGGCTGGGTTGTGATGCCAGCCGTTGTTTAAGTCGGGTGACATTGATCGGAATTACCGACTTGCCTGCACTATCCGACTTGCAAAACCTGCAAGGTGTCACCTGGGTAGATCAGGTAGAACAACTATCTTCATTGTTTGCGCGTTACCGGCTTAGCATCAGTGTTTTATTAATCGCCGCTTATTTGCTGGTTTATGGCGGACTGGGGTTAAAATTCGGCTGGCGCAACGCTTTGATGATAACCGCAGTACCCGTTCTTGCGGCACTGGTTGCCCTGGCGATGCTGGGCTGGTGCAATCAATTGTTCAGCCTGTTTAACCTGTTCGCGTTATTACTGGTATTGGGCATCGGTGTTGATGATGCTATTTTCTTTTTTATGGCCGATCATTCCACAGACGACGCCACTACTGAAGACCGACGCGCCAGCACTTCGCTGGCCGTGACGCTATCCGCGTTGACAACCTTGCTGGCGTTCGGCTTGTTGGCGGCCAGTTCCACCGAAATTGTCCATGCCTTCGGTTTTACTGTTGCAGCGGGTATTTTAACAGCACTGGTTTTTTCGCCCCTGGTTGGATACAAAGCCCAAAACTCGCAGATTTGAAACCCGCTGTCATGGCGGACATACCCATTAATGCTTGTGACAGCGCCGATTCATTCTGTCTGAAAACTTATTCTCTATGCGCTCAATCAACCGGCTATACCCAAAACACATCAAATGACCTTTAAATCCACCCGAAACAATTTCATTATCGCCATTTGTGTTCTGGGTTTGTCGCACATTTTATTCGGCATAAATCCAGTCTGGCTGCTATTGCCTGGCGCGGTTTTTTTGATTTTGATCGTTTACGGTTCGGCGATTATCCAGGCCAATTTTTTCGCTGAAGCCTATTGCCATTCGCACACTAAACAAAAAGCAATTGCGCTGTCATTTGATGATGGCCCAAACAGGGAGTACACACCGCAAGCATTGGCAATATTGGCACAATACAACGCGCCTGCTACTTTTTTTGTTGTCGGCAAAAACATCCCCGGTAATGAAAGTATTTTGAAAAAAATGGATGCAGACGGGCACAGTATCGGCAATCATAGCTATACACATTCATTTTTTATCGATTTTAAAAGCGCACAGGGCTTCAGGAATGAATTGAACCGCACTACAGAGGCTGTCTTCAGGGTTATCGGCAAGCGTATGAAATTATTCCGACCACCCTACGGCGTAACGACTCCTCATCTTGCCAAGGCTTCAAATGCATTAAACTACAATATCATCGGCTGGAATATCCGCTCATTCGATACCACTGGCAACAGCGCACAAACAATATTCCGCCGTGTGCAAAGGCAAATTAAACCCGGTGCTATTATTCTGTTTCATGACACGTCGGATAAAACCATCCAGGTTTTGAAACAAACCCTGCATTATGCTCACGAAAATGGCTATAAAATAGTCAGTGTAGAAGAACTTCTACAGATTAATGCTTATGAATAATCAAAGAGGAGACGCAACATGGTTGCTGTTGGAATAGAAGCGATGAACCTTTTTGGCGGCAGCGCCTATGTCGATGTCATGGAGTTGGCCGAATACCGGCAACTGGATACCGCCCGCTTTGATAATTTGTTAATGAAGCAAAAAGCGGTGGCGCTGCCTTTTGAAGACCCTGTTACTTTTGGCATTAACGCCGCCAAGCCAATTATCGATAGCTTATCGGATGAGGCGAAAGAACGTATTGAATTACTGATAACCTGCTCGGAGTCAGGTATCGATTTCGGCAAATCCATGAGTACCTATATCCACAAGCATCTGGGACTGCCGCGCAACTGCCGCATGTTCGAATTGAAGCAGGCCTGTTATTCAGGCACTGCCGGCTTGCAAATGGCGGTCAATTTTATTTTGTCGCAAGTGTCACCCGGTGCCAAGGCTCTGGTGATTGCAACCGACATATCGCGCTTCCTGGTTGCTGAAGGCGGTGATGTATTGACGATGGACTGGGCTTTTACCGAGCCTAGCGGCGGTGCCGGAGCTATGGCCTTGCTGGTCAGTGAAACGCCGGAGCTGTTTCAACTCGATGTCGGTGCCAACGGTTATTACAGTTATGAGGTAATGGATACTTGCCGACCTATCCCGGATAGTGAAGCAGGCAATGCGGATTTATCCCTATTGTCTTATCTGGATTGCTGCGAACAGGCTTTTTTGCAATATCAACAACGCGTTGCCGATACCGATTACCGTAATTCATTCCAGTATCTAGCTTTTCATACACCATTTGGCGGCATGATTAAAGGCGCGCATCGCCTGATGATGCGCAAAATGACTAAAGCCAGTCGCGATGATATAGAGCAGGACTTTCACCATCGTGTTGTACCCGGATTAACCTATTGCCAGCGTGTCGGCAACATTATGGGTGGCACGGTATTGCTGTCGCTGGCAAGCAGTATCGATCAAGGAGAATTTACCAGCGCACAAAGAATCGGCTGCTTTTCCTACGGATCGGGATGCTGTTCCGAATTTTACAGCGGTGTAGTAACACTGTCCGGGCAGCAAAAATTGCGGCTCATGAGCATAGAAAATCATCTGGATAACCGCTACCGGCTGTCTATGGCTGAATATGAAATCTTATTAACCGCCGGTAATAGCGTAAAATTCGGTACACGTAATGTCGTTTCAGATACAAGCCTGTTCCCGGGCGCATGGCAGTCGATTAAAGACAATGTCTTACGCGAAGCTAAAGAGCGGGTATTTTTAACCGAGATTAAAGAGTTTTACCGGCACTATGACTGGGTTGCATAAACGCATTATTTGACCCGCGGCTCTTCAAACATAACGCCCTTGTTCATAACGAACAACCTGTCGCAGTGGGTGAAATACTTTTCGTCGTGAGTAACAACAATAACGGTCTTGTTCAGGCTTTTCAGTTTTTGCAGGATGATTTCGTAGAAAAACTGACGGAATTCGGGGTCCTGGTCGGCAGCGACTTCGTCGAAAACATAAATTGGCTTATCTTCAATCAACGCAAAAATCAGTGCCAGACGCTTTTTTTGCCCGGTCGATAAATTGGTGTTGATAAAGCGCCCGTCTTTATAGCCGGTCTTGCTGTCCAGGCCCATTAGCACCAGGTATTCATTGATTTTTTCAATATCAATGTGTTGCTGTCCATAAAAGCGGTCAAATAGATGAAAATCGGTAAAAATAATGGCAAACAGGTTTCGGTAACTCTTTAATAAATGCTTATCCAGTGCCTGTTTATCGATAATGATCGCGCCCGACTCAGGTTCATACAAGCCGGTCAGCAACTTCAGAAAAGTCGATTTTCCGCTACCGTTGCCGCCGCGGATAAAAATCAGTTCGCCCCGGTTAATCGTTAAATCAAACGGGCCTACAGAAAACCCGGGATTCAGGTTTCGGCTCGGATAACTAAACTGCACACGGCTGATAACCAGTTTGTCAAAAAAGCCGGGAGCCTTGAAAACATCCGATTCATCTGCCAAATATTCCTTGGCCGCATTTAACCTGGTTTCCAGGTTCTGCAGAAAATCAACCGCCACATTGGCTTTGGCAACGCTGGGTATCATATCAACGACAATAACAATAGGCCCGATAATGAATAGCACAGTCGTGGTAATGGAGATCATCTCATCACCGCTTAATTGGCTTAACTGCGGCAATAAGAAAACAATACTGGCCATCAGCAGATAAAAATAATTCTGCGCATACAGTTGCAAGTCTACGATGCTAATGTCGGTTTCTATGTTTTTTTGCATCGCTTCCTCGGAAACACGCCCCATGTAGTTAGTGCATAAATCATCGCTTTTTTCACGATTCATTTTTAATTCATTAAAACCATCCAGAACATGCTGCATATAACTCAGATACTCATTGTCTTTTTCAATGGCCTGCTGCATGGTCTTATTCATGAACTTAAGCATTACCTGGGTACTGATTAAAGAACCTACGATGCAAATAACAGACAGCAGGAATGCCATTCCGGAAATGGTGGCTATATAAGCAAAACAGCAAGCCAGCATAATCAATGCCGGAACTCCATCCGCCAAACGGTGTGCTCCCTGCATAATAAGCTCGGTCTTTTCGGAAAGCACTGAAAGAATCGGCACCTTGCCTATTTCTTCATAGGACAACAGTTTTAAATCCTTGAGTGCTGTTAAAGTGCGATTACGATATTGAAAGATGCTGGTTTGAACCAGGTTACTGATACGGTGGGTGATATAACGCTTGCATAAGAAATAAACGCCTATGCACAGCAGAAAGATGAAAAATAAACGCGCATCCAGATCCGGTTTATCAAAATCCTTCGCCGCAGCATTGAGAATAACTACAATTAACGCATTGATAAATCCGCAAACGATGGAAACTCCCAATAGCAACAACCTGCTTTTAGGCGTATCTGCTATTAAAAAATCAAGCAATTTGGTATGCATTATTTAACTACTCGGTACATGACAAAAAAATAACCCGTTTTATCTATTGCGGAAAACTGACCAACAACACAGCATGCAATAAATGAGCGGGTTTTCAGGCAATGGTAAACTAACACTTCAATCGGAACAAGGCAGGACTTGGCATACGCAATGACACTTGCGCAAAGAACGGAGCGATGTCTTCAATCGCGGCGGGACGACAGAATTATAGGCGTATGTCCTGACTCTTAATTCGACAATAGATTTCGGGTATTTAAATTCCGTATCGGCTTATCCTCTCAGTCACAGGAATTTTTCAAGCCGCTCGATTGCTTTAAAAACTCCAAAATACGCTCTTCAAGCCAATAAACCGCTTTAAAGGGTACCCGCCCTGTTATAAACCCAACATGCCCTCCGGCTGAGGTGATTTCCAGATGTACAGTGGGTGACAGCTCGTCCAAACCGGGCAACACCTCCTGAGTCATAAATGGATCATCTGCGGCCTGGATGATTAATGTCGGCACAGTTATGTGTTTAAGAAATTGCCGGGAACTGGAGCGCCGGTAATAATCATGAGCGTCTTTAAAGCCATGTAATTAATCAAGGGTAAACCCCCGGCTCTGCCGGGGGACTCCCAAAGTTTGACAATTCCGGGAATCATCGAGAGTGTCCCAATCTGTGAACCGCCTAAAGTTCAAGAGATTGAG
>Ga0208754_100295_pt1 | contig 11782 bp, 10 predicted proteins | sample LakWasMet55_HOW8_2_FD_183889 | JGI IMG/M metagenome (GOLD analysis project Ga0208754, IMG submission 183889) | Freshwater sediment methanotrophic microbial communities from Lake Washington under simulated oxygen tension - Sediment Metagenome... | ecosystem: Environmental > Aquatic > Freshwater >... | reverse complement strand
GATCCTCAAGCCGACATTAAATATCGGCCTGCCCGACAGCTTTGTCGAACAGGGCACGCGCGAAGAACTGCTGACCCTGTGCGGGCTTGATAGCTTGGGTATTATTAAACAGATTGAAAAGTTTACGAACAGTAATTAATGATGGTTTCCCGTAAGGGACACTCAACATAATCATGAGAAGACAATGGAAAGATTAAAAAATAAAGTCCGCGATATTCCAGATTTTCCTAAACCCGGCATTATCTTTAAGGATATTACACCGCTGGTAAAAGATCCTCATACCTTAAGGCTTACCGTTCACCAACTGCTTTATCCTTTTTTAGGAAGGGATATTACTGCTGTTGCAGGAATGGAAGCACGCGGCTTTATTTTTGGTTCTCTGGTGGCTTGGGAATTAGGACTTCCATTTATACCGTTGAGAAAACCCGGTAAATTGCCCTATGACGTACAAAGTGTTTCTTACGATCTGGAATATGGCTCTGCAACACTTGAGGCTCATATCGACGCGTTTAATGAAAGCGACAGGGTTTTGCTGATTGATGATTTATTGGCCACTGGTGGAACGGCAAAAGCCAGTTGTGAGCTAGTCGAAAAACTGGGAGCTGTAGTAGTGGCTTGCGCCTTTGTAGTGGAGCTGGATTTTCTTGATGGACGCGAAAAGCTGGGTGATTATGAAGTCCATTCATTGCTGCATTTTTAGCGGGGAGGGCACGTCCGCTGTGCCCGCAATTTTAACGGTATTATTTCTTTAACGTAGCTGCTTTATTACTTGCGTCTTCAAAGGATTTGGCGGTTTGCTCAAATGATAGCGCTACGTTTTTAAATGCATTAGCCGCCTGCTCAAACTTTTTGTCGCCAGCTGTGAGGCCAAGGCTGGAACCCTGTTTATTAACAGCTTCTTTTGCACCTGAATCATCTTCAATTAATTCGTCTTCGAAATCAGAAGCCTCCTGCTTCCCGTCAGTCGCAAGGCTGGTGCGCCATTGCAGAAAGGATTCACGGGTAAAAACATAAGGATCCAACGCTGCTTCGTCAATAAATTTCAACGAGCCTTCGGCGCTTGCCCGCGTGTTCAATAGCGACACCAATTGCACGGGTGCGCCAACATAACTGGATGGATTTGTAGCAGTATCAACGACTGCACCAGGTATACCGCGAGTCGTAGTTGGTCCCAGGAAAGGGATAACCAAATAAGAACCCTTGGGCACACCCCATACTGCGAGCGTTTGGTCAAAGTCTTCATTGTTTTGTTCAAGCCCTACTTTTTTAGCGACATCAAACAGTCCAAGTACGCCCACGGTGGAGTTAATTGCAAAACGTCCTGTATCTTGTGCGCTTTGTGCAAATTTACCCTGCAGGAAATCGTTAATAACCACGTTGATATTTTTTAGGTTATTAAAGAAATTGAACACACCTGTCTGCACAAATTGGGGTGTTATTTTCTTATAAGCGTTGGAAATAGGTTCGGCAACATAGTTATCAACAGTATCGTTAAAACCATACACTTTTCTATTTATGTTTTCGTAAGGATCTGTCTTGCTTTTGACGATTTGTTGCTCATTAGCTTTTGTCGCCGCACAACCTACAAGTGCAACAGTAAGTGAGCCAATAATTAGGTGCCTGAAAATTTGCAGGGCTTTGCTATCAGGATTGCTGCTGTAGGGTTTGCTCATTGCCATAAAAAAACCTTATAGTTTTGAATAAGTATCGATTTTCTCGTTTATCTTGGCTATTAAAGCATCAAAGCCTTCCCGCTGTAAAATAGTTGTGTACTCTGATCTTTTTAAGGCCAGATCGCTTACGCCATTAGCAATAATATTGATGATGCGCCAACTTGTACCTTTTTCCTTGAGCATGTAATCGAATTTAACGTCTTTATCATCAGGAACACTCAGGTGTGCATGAACAACAACACCGCCTCTTGCTGTTTCCTCAAGCGAGTCAAAAGTGAATGATTCGCCGGAAAAATCTTTAAAATTATGGGCGTAAGAAGCGACGCTTAGCTTGGTAAATACGTCGACCAGCTTTTGCTGTTGTTCCTCGGTCAGTTTTTCCCATTCTTTACCAATAACGATACGGGCAATTTTTGTTAGATCGTGACTACTTGTTACGGGGTCGTACAATTTGTCATATCGCCCTGAGTAGCCCAATTGCTTGCCGTTTTTCATAACGGCAAGCAGCTCTGACTGAAACTTTTCGACTAATTGCCGAGCGTTTGCTCCGCTTTCAGTTTCAGCTTGGCTATTGGCAATGCCCAGCAGACAGAGAATAAAAATAACAGTTAATTTCTTCATATACAAAACCATACCCATTAAAATTTAATATAAATTAATCATTCTATTCTTATAGGTATGCCAGATAACGTCGGTAATGGTTTTTCGGGAGCATATTGCGGTGTAGGTTCAGGCACCATGTCGCCTTCTGTTTTTGGTCCCCTGATAGATGTCCATAGCGCTTTCAAAGGATGCTTCAGCATATCTTCAACAGCAGTTGCCTCATATCCGCAATGGGCCATGCAGCTTGCGCATTTAGGGTTGTTAACGGTACCGTATTTTTCCCATGGCGTGGTATCCAGAAGCTCTTGAAAGCTTGCTGCGTTACCTTCGTCAGCCAGTAAGTAGCAGGGTTTTTGCCAGCCAAAGACGTTGCGCGTTGGATTGCCCCAGGGCGTACATTCGTAGTTTTGATTGCCCGCCAGAAAATCAAGGTACAAGGATGAATGATTTAATTTCCAGTTGCGGTTTTTACCGATTTTAAAGATGCCGCGGAATAAGTTCTTGACATCCTTGCCTTTAATAAAAACGTCTTGCTGGGGCGCGCGTTCATAACTAAAGCCTGGTGCAATAGTTACACCTTCAACACCTAGCTCCATTGCATAATCGAGGAATTCAGAGACTTCATGCGCATTTTCGCCCTGAAAAAGGGTACAGTTGACAGTGACTCTAAAGCCTTTTGCCAGCGCTATTTTAATCGCTTCAACAGCACGATCAAAAACGCCATCCTGACACACTGAAGTATCGTGTCTTTCCTGCATACCATCCAGATGGATAGAAAAAGTCAAGTAAGGGGAGGGCGTGTAATCGTCAATCCTCTTTTTTAACAGGAGGGCATTAGTGCACAGATAGACATATTTTTTTCGTGCCACAATGCCGGCAATTATTTGCGGCATTTCTTTGTGGATTAACGGTTCTCCGCCGGGAATCGATACCATTGGCGCATTGCACTCGTCTACCGCTTGCATGCATTCTTCAAAGCTGAGGCGCTTATCGAGAATTTCATCGGGATAGTCGATTTTACCACAGCCCGCACAGGCTAAATTGCAACGGAACAAGGGTTCAAGCATAAGCACTAAAGGATATTTTTTTACCCCTTTCAGTTTTTGCTTTATTAAATAACTGCCTACGGTCAGTTGCTGACGTAAAGGAACTCCCATTTTTAAACCCTCCAAAACTGTTTTAACTGGTGGCGATCACTGAGTGTTGAGCGCCATGAAACTGCAATGTAAACCGGATAAGCGGGTGTGTTGCAATAAAACAACAGCTAAATACCAAGTTAAAATAGCATTCATATACTGCTTTTTGCTCTTACAGAACCCGATATTTGCAAACTGCTATTATATAATACAATCGCTTATCTAATGTTGATTAGAATACTATCTTTTAATCAAGTACTCCAGTTTTTACACTAAAATTATCAAAAAACAACCTGCTGGTATTCGATTTTGCAGTTATTTGCTAAAATGCAACATAGGTCTTTAAATTGCTGATTATATTACTAATAGTTTCATTCGTAAGTCAGTTAAATAGGGCTATTGACAATAAAACAACATTACTTTGCAAAATACCAACAAACAGTCTATTATTGCGCCCAACTAAGCTACTAAATTAATGCGGGTCAAAATCAAATATTATGAGCGAAACTCGAATATCTCTGAATAACCCAAAATCACTTGCCCAATTGTCTGATAACGACTTTCAGGCGGCTTTGCTTGAAGGGGTTTCCAGGACATTTGCACTCACTATTCCACAGCTACCTGAAAAGCTGTACGGAGCAGTTGCTAACGCTTATTTGTTATGCCGTATCGTTGACACGATAGAAGATGAAGTATCGCTATCGGCGAGTGAAAAAAAATATTTTTGCGCTGAGTTTATTAATGTCGTTAAAACCGGCAATAATTCCGAGCCGTTTGCAGTTGAGCTTGCGCCCTTGCTTAGCAACCAGACTATTCCTGCTGAACATACATTGATTCATGTGTTACCCAGAGTTATTCAAATCACGCATACTTTCGATCCCGATCAAATCGAGGCACTGGCTTGTTGCGTTGAAACTATGGCTGAAGGTATGCCGATCTTTCAAGCCCAGGATTTACAGGGTGGCCTTGCAACACTCGCGGATTTGGATAAATACTGTTATTTCGTCGCCGGTTGTGTCGGAGAGATGCTGGCAAAGCTTTTTTGCCATTATTCATCCGAGATTGCCGTTAATAGGGAAGCCCTGCTAAAACTCTCTGTATCGTTCGGACAGGGACTGCAGATGACCAATATACTGAAAGATATTTGGGATGACGCAGGACGCGGAGTTTGCTGGTTGCCACAGGACATTTTTACGGAAACAGGCTTTGATCTTGGTAGCCTGAACGCACAAACCAGTGATGAAAATTTCAGAAAGGGTCTTGAGCGATTGATAGGTATTGCCCAGGAGCATTTGCACGATGCGCTGAAATATACGCAATTGTTGCCAGCTCACGAAACAGGGATACGTAATTTTTGCTTGTGGGCATTAGGTATGGCCGTTTTGACTTTAAAAAAGATCAAGCAAAATCTTGCGTTCAACAGTTCAGAGCAAGTCAAGATTAGTCGTAATAGCGTTAAAGCAACTATTTTTACGACCAGATTAATAGGGCGCAATAACTTTATGTTATCCCTGCTTTTTAATTTAACCAGCCGGGAGTTAAAAACACCGGACTGGACTTATTCTGTACCTTCTTCGATTTATGCTTCTGACCTTACTGCTTCCGAGCTTTATGCACCAGAAGCCATGCAGTCGTCAAAAGCCAACTCTGACTTTTAAGGATGTATCATGTTTACCGATGCAAATAATCATATAAATTCCGGGCATACGCCAAGTTCAGCTACAGCTATTCACTCCAACGCCTATAATCTCGATAAAGCTATTCGCAGGGCGCAGGAACAATTGTTAAGTCTGCAAAGCCCGGAAGGTTATTGGGTCTTTGAATTGGAAGCGGATTGTACGATTCCATCAGAGTACATCATGATGATGCACTATATCGGTGAAGTCGATGAGCCGTTACAAGCTAAAATTGCCAATTATTTAAGAAGTCGCCAGTCTGAAGATGGTAGTTACCCGCTATTTACCGGTGGCTTGGGTGACATCAGTTGCAGTGTTAAAGTCTATTACGCGTTGAAAATGGCTGGAGACTCAATAGATGCTCCGCACATGACCCGCTTAAGAAATTACATACTGAGCCAAGGCGGTGCGGCAAAAGCCAATGTATTTACGCGTATTGCCCTGGCAACCTTTAAACAACTGCCTTGGCGCGGTGTGCCGTATATTCCGGTGGAAATTATGTTATTTCCAAAATGGTTTCCGTTTCACCTGGATAAAGTTTCATATTGGTCAAGAACCGTTATGGTGCCGCTTTTTATTCTGTGCACTTTGAAAGCTACCGCTAAAAATCCTGGCAACGTTGATATTCTGGAACTTTTTGTTACGCATCCTGATAAGGAAAGACATTATTTTCCGGAAAGGACTTTGTTAAATAAAATATTTCTGGCTCTCGACAATCTGGGGCGGTTAACGCGTCCACTGATCCCGAATAAAATGCACAAGCGCGCCATTGAAAAAGCCACGGACTGGTTTGTCGAACGCCTGAACGGTGAAGATGGGTTGGGGGCTATTTTTCCGGCTATGGTCAATTCATACGAAGCCATGTTATTACTCGGCTTTCCTAAAGATCACGAGCATGTTGTTACCGCGCGTAAAGCCATTGATAAATTATTGGTTGTTAATGAACACGACGCTTATTGCCAGCCCTGCTTGTCCCCTGTTTGGGATACGGCACTTGCGGCACTTGCCCTGCAGGAAGTCGATAAGGAAAGTAATGGACAAAGCCTGACCCGCGCCTACGATTGGTTGAAAAGCAAGCAATTGTCCGATGAGCCGGGGGATTGGCGAATTTCAAGGCCAGATTTACAGGGCGGTGGTTGGGCATTCCAGTTTGCAAACCCGCATTATCCCGATGTTGACGATACGGCTGTGGTTGCTTTTGCTATGGCTGATTCAAATCTATCCGATTTGGATGCATCGATACATCAGGCTACCCGCTGGATTGCCGGTATGCAATCCAAAAATGGCGGCTATGGGGCGTTCGATGTGGATAATACCCGCTATTATTTAAATGAAATTCCTTTTGCCGATCATGGCGCATTACTTGATCCGCCGACATCTGATGTCAGCGCGCGCTGTGCCATGTTGATGGCTAGAGTTGCCAAAGATCATGATGAATATCTGCCTGCTTTAGAACGCACCATTGCCTATTTGCGTAGCGAACAGGAAGCGGATGGCTCCTGGTATGGTCGTTGGGGTACAAATTATGTTTACGGCACTTGGTCGGTATTGCTTGGTTTGGAACAGACCAATCTGCCTAAAACCGATCCGATGTTTACTAAAGCGGCGGCATGGTTAAAAAGTGTCCAGCGTCCCGATGGTGGCTGGGGTGAAGATAACTACAGCTATGATGATTCCAGCTACAGCGGAAAGTATCGCTTCAGCACCGCCTTTCAGACCGCGTGGGCAGTTATAGGCTTGATGGCAGCCGGATTTGCACATAGCCCGGAAGTTAAGGCTGGTATTGACTTCCTCTTGCGTCATCAGCAAGCTGACGGCGTGTGGAATGACAAGTGTTTTACGGCCCCCGGTTTTCCTAAGGTTTTTTATTTAAAATACCATGGTTACGACAAGTTTTTCCCGCTTTGGGCGCTGGCCAGATACCGAAACGAGCTTAATAAAAAGTGATTACGGGCATTGTCGTTGCTTTGCCCGATGAACTCACAACCTTGACTGCAAAAAGAATTGATAAAGGACATTGTGTATTTATCGGGGACAAGCTGTTAGTAGCATATTCAGGCGCGGGTCCTCAAAATGCCTGGATGGCTTCCGAGTTGCTGGTTTCCAAGGGAGCTACCCAACTAATTAGTTGGGGTTGTGCGGCTGCCCTTAGCGCGTCATTAAAGCCGGGAGATCTGAGTCTTGCTGATAAACTGATCGGCGACGATGATGCTGAAATAATGATTGATGCAGACTGGCATCGTTATAGTAAAGACTTGCTTTCTCAGTTTGTGCCAGTGCATAGTGGCTGTTTAACAGAAAGTAAAAATATCGTTGCTTCCAGTAAAGATAAAAAACAGTTGCAAGCTATAACCGGCGCTGTTGCATTGGATATGGAAAGTATCGCTATTGCCAAGGTTGCCAAACAACATGCCCTGCCTTTTCTGGCGATTCGGGCTATTGTCGATCCTGCCGGTATGAGCTTGCCAGGAGCTGTTGTCTATTCAGTTAACGATAAAGGCGATGTGCAATTAGGGAGGTTGTTGTTATTTCTTTTGCTGCATCCTTTTGAATTGCCAGGCTTGATCAGGCTTGGTTTGTACTTTAAATCAGCCAGGAAAACATTGAAAAAAGTCTCCAAACAACTGGTCGAAATCGTTGATTTTAATCGTTCGCATACGATAGAAATATAAAAATTAAGTATGTCTATCTTCGATAATAACGCCATGTATCTTTTTCAGTTTAGCTTTTATCACGACATCGGGTATGCATAGGTTTGTGTCGGTTATAGGTTTTTTCCAAATTAATTAGAGCATTAACTATTCCAGCCGTACCCAATAATAATAAATTTTGAGGTAAACATGACTTTCAGTATTGCCGAACTATTTTCCCAACACAGTACAGATAAATTTGATCTGTATGAGCAGCACCTCAACCAACAATTGGTCAGGGTGTTAAAAACCATAGGTTATGACCGCCATTACAAAAAAGCCTTGGGGCAATATCTATACGATCAAGATGGCACAGAGTATCTGGATTTACTCAGCGGCTTTGGCGTGTTTGCCATTGGTCGGAATCATCCTGTTGTTATCAGCGCATTGCAGGAAGCCTTAACGCTGGAGTTGCCTAATTTGGTGCAACTGGATGTTTCTTTGCTCAGCGGTTTGCTGGCAAAAGAACTTTTAAAAACAACCCCGGATAATCTTGACAAGATTTTCTTCTGTAATTCTGGAACCGAAGCAGTAGAAGCCGCTATCAAATTTGCCCGTTACACCACCAAGCGTGAAAAAATAGTTTTTTGCGAGCATGGTTACCATGGATTGACCCTAGGTGCTTTATCCTTAAATGGGGAAGAAATTTTCCGTGAAGGCTTTGGTCCTCTGTTGCCGGGATGCAGTGCCGTTCCTTTTAATGATCTTGGTGCGTTAGAAAAAGCCTTAAGCAATAAAGATGTTGCGGCGTTTGTTGTTGAACCTGTTCAGGGCAAAGGCGTAAATGTACCCGATGATAACTATTTGCCGGAAGTCGAGCGCTTGTGTAAGAAATACGGCACGTTGTTTGTTGCTGATGAAGTACAAACAGGTTTAGGGCGCACAGGAAAGTTCTGGGCAATAGATCACTGGGGTGTTAAACCTGACATGATTTGTATGGCTAAAGCTTTATCCGGCGGTTTTGTTCCAGTCGGTGCCGTGGCTATGACTCATAAAATTATGGAGACTGTATTTAATCGTATGGATAGGGCTGTTGTTCACGGGTCAACTTTCGCCAAGAACAATTTGGCGATGGCCGCAGGTCTTGCCAGTTTGCATGTTATTGCAGAAGAAAAACTGGTGGAAAATAGCGCAAAAATAGGAACTGATATTATCAACACACTCAATGCGCTTTCGGGTAAATATGAATTTCTAAAGGAAGCCAGGGGTAAAGGCATGATGATAGCCATTGAATTTAATGCCCCCAAAAGCCTGACGCTGAAAGCAGCTTGGGCAATGCTTGAGGCAGCTAACAAAGGTCTGTTTTGTCAGATGATTACGATCCCGTTATTTAAGGAGCATCACATTTTAACCCAGGTTGCCGGACACGGTATGAACGTAGTCAAGCTATTGCCACCACTGAATCTGAATCAAAAAGATCGTGATCATATTGTCACTTCATTTGAAAAAACTATAGCTGATACCCACCAAATCCCAGGTTCTATATGGGATTTAGGTAAGAACCTTGCTGGACATGCGTTGAAAGGCAAGACAGGTAATTAAAAATGAAATATTTTTCTTTTGGCAAAATAAATGCATTGCCAAGCCCAAAAACCGGCATAAATTTATTGATACTGATATTTTTGATGCTGTCATTAGTTCATAGCGCCCCTATTTTTGCTCATGCGGTAGTAACTGATTACTCTTTAAAAATAGCGCCTATTCATGTCCATCAGCCAGATAAAGTAGAAATTACTTTTAATTCCAAAATAGAGTTAGGGCTTTCGCAGATATTTTTGGTAAGCAAGGGCGATAAACATGAATTGTTGACCGTTGCTAAAGGCGACAAGCAAGGCCAGATTATTGTAACGATACCTTCTTTGGATGCTGGGGATTATGCGCTCAGATTCAAGGTATTCGCTGCCGATGGGCATTTAACCGAAGATGTCATTCACTTTTCCGTCACTCCATAGGATGTAGGTAAAATGGCAGGTATAGCTGATTTTCTCGATTCCCTGATCGGCGGCTTTGATCTGATTTGCTTTTGCTTGGCAATCGGCGGCCTTTCTTGGGGGTTCTTTATTTTGCGTCCTTGGGACAATAATGATTGCAAGAATGACATTCTGCTGCAAAAAACCATCACGTTGATTTACAAGGGCGGCTTTTTACTGGCCGCGGCACAGGCTTTTAAAATAATACTTAAAATCTGGTTGATGGTGGCTATTCTAAACAGATGGCCGTTTCCTGAGTTTGCTGAAACTACACAATTTATTGGTGGTATAGTCCGTACACTGCTGGCGCTGTTGTCGGCTGGCTATTGCTATTTTTACTTAAGCAAAGCCCCTTTTTCCAGGCAGCATTGGATAACTGCCGGCATTATAACTTTACCTATGGTTATTTCAGGGGCCTGGTTGGTTCACGCGGCAGGGCGTTTTGATAACCGGTTAATCCTGATGTCACTAACAGTCATCCATCAATTGGCGGCAGCGGCGTGGATCGGAAGCATTTTTCAACTGGTTAATCTGTGGTGGTTACACAGTAAAAAACAGATTCCAGCGACATTATGGGCTTTATTATTGCGACAGTATTCTGCTTTTGGTATGGCTTCGGTTGCGATGATTCTGGTTTCTGGCATCCCGATTGCCTTGCAGTATATTGATAGCTGGAATGCCTTGGTCGGCACCGGTTATGGCAATTTGTTAATGGTTAAAATAATTTTATTGGCGATCGCATTAGGGTTTGCTTGGCTAAACCGAAGCGCTGTTTTGGAATATCAGATTTCCGGCAGGTCTTTGCCTTTAAATAATCGTGTTCCTTATTATGTTGAAGCGGAAACCTTGGTTTTGGTTACCCTGTTATTTACGGCTGCCAGTTTGGCTTCTCAGCCTCCTGCTATTGATATTCCGAATCTGACAGCAAGTTGGCAGGAAGTTTTAAGTACGTTTAATCCGCAATTACCGCAAACCAGCTCACCGACACACACAGCATTAATAGCGGGTGAAGCAGGGCGGGTTGCTATTGTCGGTCAAATACCTTCGATAGCGGCAACGGAATGGTCGAATTACAATCATAATATTGCCGGTATTTTTTTGACGGTGATGAGTTTTTTCGCCATGGTTTCTTACCTGAAGTATTTGCCAGCGCCTTTTTCTGCTTTTGATAAATATGTCCGCTTTACGCAATACTGGCCGCTAGGCTTTGTCGCGCTCGGAATATTCTTGTTTTTCCGTAGTGATGCAGAAACCTGGCCATTAGGGCCAATAGGATTTTGGGAAAGTACTTTTAATAATGGCGAGGTATTACAGCACCGAATAGCGACTTTACTGGTATTCGTACTGGGTAGCATAGAGCTGAGCGCGAGAATAAACCGCAACGCAAATGGAAAACTTGCTCTGGTATTTCCCATTTTGGCTGCTTTTGGTGGTTTAATGTTGTTGACGCATTCCCATATAGGGTTTCAACCGAAAAGTGCATTTCTTATCCAGGTCGGTCATACCACGATGGGTATTTTTTCCCTTATTCTTGCCTGCGGTCGCTGGCTGGAATTAAAACTGGACAAACCCGGCAAAGAGATTGCCGGCTTCATCTCTGTTGCCGCCCTGTTTCAGATTGGCCTCATTCTGATGTTCTATCGCGAACCATTGTATTAAATATGAACCCATCAAATAAATACCCACTGCTCGATACCATCAACCTACCCTCTGACGTTCGCAAGTTGCCGAAAGAGCAGTTGCGGGCCTTGGCCAACGAACTGCGGGAATTTTTGACCCAGTCAGTGAGTATCTCGGGCGGGCATTTTTCAGCAGGCCTGGGTACCGTGGAACTGACCGTGGCCCTGCACTATGTCTTCGACACCCCTCATGACCAACTGGTCTGGGATGTCGGCCATCAAGCCTACCCGCATAAAATCCTCACCGGACGCAAAGACCGGATGACCACGATCCGCAGTCGCGACGGCGTGTCTGCCTTCCCCAGTCGCTTTGAAAGCGAATACGACGCCTTTGGCGTCGGCCATTCCAGCACCT
>Ga0208754_100294_pt1 | contig 11841 bp, 13 predicted proteins | sample LakWasMet55_HOW8_2_FD_183889 | JGI IMG/M metagenome (GOLD analysis project Ga0208754, IMG submission 183889) | Freshwater sediment methanotrophic microbial communities from Lake Washington under simulated oxygen tension - Sediment Metagenome... | ecosystem: Environmental > Aquatic > Freshwater >... | reverse complement strand
TTTTTGCCAATCCCGAACCAAAACCGAAAGCCAGGAACAAAACCGGGTCTTTTAAAATCTGTCTGGGCGCCAGTTTGTTGGCACCGACCGCATCAAGAAAAATGTTCATAGCCTTTTGCCGTTAGGGGTTGAATGGCAGCCTCTTTGAGAATCCGCAAACCGGGGTTTGCGTCTATCACGCCAATTTTCCGGCAGCTACGGGGAACGAATGCCGCGTTTTTGGGGTTGACGGTAAAACACAGCTCGTAATCATCACCCGCCACCAAAGGCATTCGCCAATCACCCGTTTCTTGGATATACGCCAGCACCGGATCAGATAAGGGCAGGGATTCCCAATCCAAACACGCGCCGACCTGGCTCATTCTTAGGATATGCCCCAAATCGCCCGCCAAGCCATCGGAAAGGTCGATGCACGCCGTGGCGAAAGGGCGGATAGCCAAGCCCGTGCCAACACGGGGCAATGGTCGGTGGAACCGGTCTAAGGCCGCTTCCGGTTGCGCGCAGGCATAGCCTTGCAAGATTTTTAAACCTAGTCCCGCATCACCGATATGGCCGCTCAGATAAATGTCATCGCCGATTTGTGCGCCGGAACGTAACAAAGCTTGCCCGCGAGGGACTAAGCCCATCGCCTGCACCGTCAAGGTCAATGCGCCGGAGGTGGTGTCACCGCCGACCAGATCCACATCAAACTGCGCCGCCAAATCTAAAAAGCCCCGGGCAAATGCCGCCAGCCACACCTCATCAACATTCGGCAAAGTCAATGCCAAAGTCACGGACAACGGCTGTGCGCCCATGCTGGCAAGGTCGCTAAGGTTAACCGCCAGCAATTTATGCCCCAAGACTTGAGGGTCGGTTCCGGCAAAAAAATGCACGTTTTCGGCCATGGTGTCGGTGGTGACCGCCAATTGGTAGCCATCGGGGATGTCCAGCAACGCGCAATCATCACCAATGCCCAACGCCGTGGAGCGGTGGGTGATGGTTTGCCGGGTAAAAAAACGTTGGATTAAACCGAATTCAGACAGCGGCATGGATAGCCTTATTGCGCAGCCTGTTGCTTGGCCTGCATTTCCACACCCCGTTTCTCGCGTGCAATCTTATCGAGTATGCCGTTGACATATTTATGGCTACCGTCCGCGCCAAAACATTTGGCCAGGTTGATGCTTTCGTTCAGCACGACTTTATAAGGCATGTTCAGGCGGTACAGCAATTCGTATGTGCCCAGGCGCAAAATCGCCCGTTCGACCGGGTCGATCAAGTCCACATCACGGTCGACAAATTCCGCCAAGGCTTGGTCAATTTCATCAAGATGCTCCGGCACTCCATGGAACAATTCCTTAAAATAGCTTTTCTGGGCATCTTTCAGCCAATCTTCTTCACCAAATTGCTGCTCGATCAAGTTTAGGTTTTGTCCGGTCATTTGCCATTGGTACAAGGCCTGTACGGCGGCTTTCCGTGCATTGGTGCGGGCTTGGCTCATCAGATTTCCAAATTTTTAAACAGGCTGACCATTTCGATAGCGGACAGCGCCGCTTCCGCACCTTTATTGCCGGCTTTGGTGCCAGCGCGTTCTATCGCCTGCTCAATGGTGTCAACCGTCAACACGCCAAAGCTCACTGGCACATCATATTGCAAGGACACATGCGCCAAGCCTTTCACGCATTCGCCCGCGACATATTCAAAATGCGGCGTGCCACCGCGTATCACGGCACCGACGGCGATAATCGCGTCATATTTTTTGCTGGCGGCAATGCGTTGCACCACCATCGGCAATTCAAACGCGCCGGGGGCTTTGACCAGATGGATGTCGTCCTTATTTACGCCATGCCGCACCAGCGCGTCTATCGCACCGCCTTCAAGCTGCTCAACAATAAAACTGTTAAAGCGTGAGGCGACGATACAAAATTTCCCGCCTTGTGCGGCAAAAATCCCTTCATACGTTTTTATTTTTGACATGATGTCCTCTACTGATAAATTTCAACCGACATGCTCGGCAACTTCCAAATCAAACCCCGATAGGGCGATGTATTTTTTCTGCGTCCCTAAAACTTTTAATTTATGCACTCCCAAATCCGCCAAAATCCGTGCTCCCGTACCTGTAGTGCGCCAATCAGGATCGCTGGCTTGCCCTGAATGGGCAATGCCGTTATCTTCCAATTGATAACTGTGGATCAGCTCGGCCAACGCTTTGTTGTTTTCGCTTTGGCGGATCACCACCAACACGCCGCGCCCTTCTTCGGCGATTTTTTGCATCGCCAAGCGGATCGGCATATTGCAATCGCTACGCTGGGATGAAAACACATCGTCCAGGAGGTTCCGTGCATGGACCCGCACCAGCACAGGTTCATCACCGGACACCGGCCCCATCACCAAAGCCAGATGCAGATTGTCGTCATTGCGGTCTTGGTAAGCATATAGCCGGAATTCACCGAACTCGGTAGGATAAGCGCATTCGCTGATACGTTCCAGCGTATTTTCATGCTGGATGCGGTAATGGATCAAATCGGCAATGGTACCGATCTTCAGGCCGTGCTGCCGGGCAAACGCTTCCAAATCAGGCCGACGCGCCATTGAGCCGTCTTCATTAAGGATTTCGACGATGACCGCCGCAGGCTCGGTACCTGCCAGACGCGCCAAATCGCAGCCCGCTTCGGTGTGTCCGGCACGGTTTAACACCCCACCGGATTTCGCCATCAGCGGGAAAATATGCCCGGGCTGCACCAGATCATCCGGCTTGGCAGCGGCGGCGACAGCGCATTGGATGGTGCGGGCGCGGTCGGCGGCGGAAATGCCGGTGGTCACGCCCGTCGCCGCTTCGATGGACACAGTGAAGTTGGTGGAATGCGGCGTTTTGTTTTCATTGACCATCAACGGCAAACGCAGTTGTTGGCAACGCTCTGGCGTCAAGGTCAGGCAAATCAGGCCACGACCGTACCGCGCCATGAAATTGACGTCTTCAGGGCGGGTGAAGGAAGCCGCCATCACCAAGTCGCCTTCATTTTCGCGGTCTTCGTCATCCATGATGATGACCATTTTGCCTTGCCGTAAATCTTCGATGATTTCTTCGATAGTGTTCATAATTGTCCAAATAGTTGCAGGATGTGCCTGCAGGGCATAACCCAAAAAACCGCTGTATCCCAATCACAGCCGGACGGGGTTTGAACCCCAGTCCCTTACCTTTTCACATACTGATAATGGATAAAAACGTACGGAACAGGTAAAAAACCATTCCGGCCCAGTTCAACCTAAAAACCCGCTTCTTTTCAATAAATCCTCGGTGACCCCACCGCAAGGCTGCGCCGCCGCTTCGCCCTTCATCAACCGCTCCATATACCGCGCCAAAATATCCACTTCCAGATTCACCAAACTGCCCACCACCGCGTCATCCAAGGTCGTTTCCTGCAAGGTATGCGGGACAATGTTGACACCAAAAGTTGCGCCGTCCACTTCGTTGACCGTCAAGCTGATGCCGTTGATGCAAATCGAACCTTTTTCGGCGATATATTTCGCCAATTCGACAGGAACTTGCACGGTAAAACGCACCGACCGCGCATCAGGTTTCCTGGCAATAATCTTGCCGATACCGTCAACATGCCCGCTGACGATATGCCCGCCCATGCGTGTGGAAGGCGTCAACGCCAGTTCCAGATTGACAGGTGTGCCAACCGTAGCTCGGCTCAAGGTCGTCCGCTCCCAGGTTTCGTTGGAAACATCGGCGCAAAAATGCCGCGCCCCCAATTCGATGGCAGTCAGGCACACGCCGTTGACGGCAATGCTGTCACCCAATTGCGTGCCGGTGAGCGGCAATTTGCCCGTATCGATCTTCAAACGGAAATCGCCGGATTTGCGCTCGATGGCGGAGATTTTGCCTACTGCTAAGATGATACCTGTGAACATGATAGATTTGATTTAATTCTGCGATTTTGTATGTTGACTGGAAATATGATCTTAACGTGCTTGATAAAGCCAGCCTCGCTCTTGGGCTTTTGAAACTAATATTTTTGCTTTCCTTTCAATTTCTCCCTTACCCATATTAGAAAAGTTCAAATAAGCGTGTTCAGGAAAGGGTATACCATCAGCAATAACAGGTATGGACTGTTCATCGCATTGCTCATGGCTGATTGCCATCACACCATCAGATCGGCATTGCGGGTTAGATGTAAAATGTATCCAAGAATTTTCTGAAGTTATCTGATCGCCATCATAGACAGATAATTTATTTTCGTCCTTTGGTGTTGGGCGAAATGCTTGAGAAGTGACACGTCCATTCTGAATAAAACTTGGATTGATTTGCCTCAAAAGAAGAGTTTCTGAGTTCATGCAACTTCCTCAGAAATCAACGCCTCTAGTTCTTGGTTGAATGCTTGCCAAACATCAGAATCCGATAAATCCCAGCTTTGCTCGAAGCATTGGTTGGTCAATAGGTTAAACGCTTGCCATTCAGCTTGTTTTTTATCTAAATTGACTTCCAATGATGCCTCCCAATTTCCAATTGACCATTCTGCTTGGACACCACCCTCGGCTGTAGGGTAAAGATAAGGCAATGGTAGGACTGGACTAAAATTCACATCAAATTCTTTTGCTAACCAAAGCAAACCATCCCCGTTGGGCGCAATTCCTTTACCATCCAACCAACCATCCTGCAACTCTGCCAACTCCTCTAAACGGCTCTCAACATCCAACGGATCAAGCGGGGAGATATGCTCAACGGATTCGATTGATTTAAGATGATCTTGCCGATCTTTTTTAACCACGCCCTGTACAGTAACCCGCATCCCTTTACGGAAACCAGTAGATGCTTCCAGCACAATATCTAAATGCTGATTAGTCAGCGGTGCTTTAAGTTTTGTACCATCCTTTAACTCCAATTCAAAACTCATACGAACCTGATCCACTTCAAAAATGCGTCCTTTAAGTGGCATTTCTTCCGTCCATTCTTCAGCCTTTGACGCTCTGATAAGGCGTTTACGGGTTTCAAGCGTTAGCCTTGCTGGCTGATTGTTTTTGTCTGAAAATTCAATGAATTCATTACCCCGTAATCCACGGCCAAAACGATCAAAGTAGCCTAATAATTCTGAAGGTAACGGTAATGGCTTGCTTTGCTCCGCACAGGCAATCGTTTCAATGATAGCATCGCGTGCCTGTTCAAAATAACTGGCCTCCGCAGAAGGCAAAAGCATGGGGAAAACCAACATAATCACTGGAATTGCACTTCCTTCTTCAACTCCTGCAAGGTGCAATTCAAGGCCTTTGCCAAAGCCTCTGGAAATCCTTTCCCGCTCTGGATGACTTTCTCGAAATTTCCATTTTGCAACTTCGACAATCATTTCTTCAAGTGCCGAAAAATCCTTTAACAGTTCAAGTGGCAAGCTATGTTCATTAAATCGCCCCCCATCTAATCGAGGCCTCAGAAATTCGTTATTCATGTCTCCACCTTATTTCTCAATAAATCTGAAAGTATTATGTAGGACTTAAATGCAACCGCAAATCCCCACCCACCTGCCGGACATCCAACAGCTTCAATTCTTTCTTATCCGCCATTTTCAGAACCTCCGGCAAATGGAACAAGCCGCGTCCTTGATCGCCCATAATCGAAGGGGCCATGTAGATAATAATTTCATCCAGCAAATTTGCCGCCAATAATGCGCCATTCAACACCGCGCCTGTTTCTACTAGGACTTCATTTATCTGCTGGGCAGCCAAAAAGCGCATGACTTCGGGCAAATCCAAGCAGCCTTTATTATCCGGCAAACGATGCACTTCAAAACCTGCATCCTGCAAATCCTGCTGTTTTTCGGCATCGTCCGAGCAGGTCAGGATTAACGAACGCCCTGGCAGTTTCGCCATTTGTGCAGCGGGCGGCGTTTGCAAGCGGCTGTCTAAAATAACCCGTATCGGCTGCAACACATCGAAACCGACCCGCGCCGTCAATGCCGGATCATCGGCCAGCACGGTGCCGATGCCGGTCAAAATAGCCGAGCTTTCGGCGCGTAACCTATGGACATCGGCGCGAGCTTGCGGCGAGGTGATCCATTGGCTTTCACCGGAAGCCATCGCCGTGCGTCCGTCCAAGCTCATCGCCAATTTGCTGCGGACGAACGGGCGGCTTTCGGTCATGCGCTTGATGAAGCCACGGTTTAAGGCGCGGGCATCGGCTTCGAGCACACCAACGGCAACCTCGATCCCGGCGGCTTGCAGATTAGCCAAACCTCGCCCAGAAACCAAGGGATTCGGGTCTTGCATGGCGGCAACGACGCGGCGGACTCCGGCGTTAACCAGCGCGTCACAACACGGCGGAGTTTTGCCGTGGTGGCTACAGGGTTCCAGCGTGACATAGGCGGTCGCACCATGCGCGTCGGCTACGGTTTTTAGGGCTTCGACTTCGGCATGGCCATGGCCCGCCTGTTGGTGCCAGCCTTCGCCGATGATGTCGCCATCCCTGACCAAGACACAGCCGACGCGAGGGTTCGGGTCGGTGGTGTAACGTCCGTTGTGTGCCAATTGCAAGGCTCTTGCCATGAACCGCGCATCATCGCGGGCGGTGTTGCTCATGGGTTTTTCTGTTGCAGGTCGGCGATCATTTGCGTGAATTCGCTGACATCTTGGAAACTGCGGTAAACCGACGCGAAACGCACGAAGGCGACATGGTCGAGGCCGCTCAACTCCCTCATGACTTTTTCGCCCAGCTCCTGCGCGGAAATTTCCCGTTCGCCGATCACCATCAAGTCTTTTTTGATGCGGTTGACGGCGGCTTCAATCGCATCGCCATCCACGGGGCGTTTTTCCAAAGCCTTGAGCATCCCTGAACGGAGCTTCTTTTCGTCAAACGGTTCGCGGTTGCCATCACGTTTGATGACGCGCGGCATCGTCAATTCCGCCACTTCAAAGGTGGTGAAACGCTCTTTGCAAACATTGCATTCACGGCGCCGGCGGACTTGGTCGCCTTCATTCGCCAACCTAGAATCCAGTACGCGGGTATCTTGTGCGCCACAGAAAGGACATCGCATAATTTTTAGCCGTGATCCTTATTATTGACCGGAAAGCTCCGGCGGTAATTTTCAAAACCCGTTATTTTATAACATTTTTTGGGTGCTTATGGTTTTTATTGTCTTTGAATAGAAATTGTCCACGAAAAGCACGAAAAAAAAGCAGAAAAGTTATCACAAATGCTGGAATGGGTTTGTTACGGGCTCCATAACGTTTTGTCATTTATGTATTGAAGCTTTTCGTGGTTTTCGTGGACAAATATTATCTTCACCGAAAATGCCAATACCGCGCCCCGGTCTGCCTAACACTTTCCAGCACCCCGCCCGCTTTTTGATAAGCCAACGTGATGGCGCCGTTTTCCGCCGTATTCAGCCATGGCAGATCCATGTCCCGATAACGTTGCAGGATTTTGGGGTGGGGATGGCCGAATTGATTGTGGAAACCGGCGGGGATCAAAACGGCATCTGGCAAAACGGTTTGTAGGAAAGAATGGGTCGAAGACGTTTTGCTGCCATGATGCGCGGCAACCAGCACATCTGCGCGCAGTTGTTCGCGGTAGGTTTTCAACAGCCAGATTTCCGCTTCGGCTTCAATGTCGCCCGTCAACAACACCGAACCGTAAGCGGAAGTGATTTTTACGACGCAGGAATTGTTGTTGTCGGATACGAACGCAGTGGCTGGCGGCGACAACACGCTGAAACTGACCCCGTCCCATTGCCACGTTTGCCCGGCGACACAATGCACGGGGGCGTAACTGGCAAGCTGTTCCGGCACGCTGGTCAAGACTGTGTCCGCCGGCATTTCGCGCAACACCGAAGCGGCGCCGCCAATATGGTCATTGTCGCCGTGGCTGATAATCAGGCCGTCCAAATGCGCCACGCCTTGCTGGCGCAAAAACGGCAAGACGATTTGTTGGCCGCTGTCGCTTTGCGGGGAATATTTCGCGCCCGTATCGTAAACCAGAGTATGCCCCGCCGTTTGCACCACCACCGCTAAGCCTTGCCCGACATCCAACAAGGTCATTTTCAGCTCGCCATCTTGTAGTTTTTTGCTGTCAGGAAACAGCAAAGGCAACAGCATCACCAGACCCAGATACCGCGCCGGAATGCCACGCGGGGCCAACAACCATAACAAACCCGGCAACGCCAACAATAACGCCCAACCAGACGGTTGCGGACAGTTGATAATGGCGACCGGCAAATCGGCGAACCACGCCAAGGCCAGCATCAGGCCTTGCAATCCGTAATCCAACACCAGCATCAGACCCTTTGCCAGTGGCTCATAAACAAACAGCAACAACGTCACAATTAACGCCATCGGCACTAGCAAAAAACTGATCACAGGCACGGCAAACGCATTGGCCAACGGCGCACACACCGACACCTGCTGGAAGAAAAACAACAATAGCGGCGCCAATCCTAAGGAGGTGTAGCCATTGATATACAGCATTTCCCGCCAAAAACCCAAGCGTCCCAAACGCCCGCTGACCGCATAGACAATCACCGCCACCGCGCCATACGACAACCAGAACCCCGGCGACAACACCGCCAACGGGTCATACACCAACACGGCGAATAAGGCTAACATTAACGCATGGAAAGGCCGCACAGGCCGTTGCCAAATAATCCCCAGCATGAGCACCGCCAGCATCACCACGGCGCGTTGCGTAGGCACCGAAAAACCCGCCAAGGCCGCATAAAACACCCCCGCCGCCAACGCCACCACAGCCGCAACCCGTGGCGGAGACCATGCCAACACACCCGTCCTCGCCCACAGTTTCAGCACCAGCCAATACACCAAACCCGCAACCAAGGCGATATGCGAACCGGAAATCACCACCAAATGTGTCGTCCCCGTTTTCCGGAAAATATCCCATTGCGCCGGGGTCAAATCATTGCCAAAGCCGATGGTGAGGGCTTTCAGCAAGGCGATGTGTCCGGGTTTGATGGGCAAGGCCGACAAGCGGTCACTGATCGCTTGCCGGCTATGGCTAATAGAAAAGCTCGGGGCTTGCGCCAGCAACACAGGCTTAGGATATGGGCGCACAAAACCCGTCGCACCTATGCCCTCGGTAAACAACCAGCGCTCATAATCAAAACCGCCAGGGTTCAGCGAGCCGTGCGGTTGCTTGAGTTTGACGGTGAATACCCATTGTTGTCCGGCCTTAAGCGTGTGGTCGAAATCTTGCCAACTTAAACGGATCTTCGCTGGGATCTGCGCTGGAGCAGAGTTGACGGTAAGATCAAAACGGACGAGGTTATCGCTAATTTCCGGCAAATCGGCGATGGTTCCAGTGATGACGGTATCAATTCCCGCTAACGATGCGGGCAAACGGTCGTTTAAGTGCAGATTGGCAAACAGCGTTGCCCAGAGGATGCCTAAGCAGAAAAAAGTGGCGGGATGGTAGCGGTAGCAGATGGCGACACTAGCGGCTATTGAGCAGAGGATTAGCCAGTTAGGGGATGGCAAAACAGCGAATTGTTGCACCAGCAAAATTCCGGCAAGAAAGGCTGGGGCGATGAGGGTCATGATCTTCGGTAATCAATATCTGCTTATAGCAGGGCAGTACGATATTAAATGGCAAATTATCGCCGTTGCCTACGTCTAGGCAAATCAACGGGGGCAATGGGTTCATAAGATTTTAAGCCTTGATCGCCAGTGAGGATTTCCACTTGATAATTCATCTGGGCATAATAGTCGGCAACATCTTTGATGGTCGCATCGCCTAACGATAATTTTTGTGCCGCCAAAGGAGGCCAAATATTGGCAAGGTTTTTGAGTTTTTCGGCTGACCAAAGTGTAGATTGCTCTGAGAATGCCGCCCAAGGCGTTTCATTATCCGCTGTTTTGCGGATGAGTTCGGCAAGCTCCTGACCACGTTCATAACGGCTGCGCCCTGCTTGTGCGATGTGATTACCCGTTTCAATAATGGAAGCCAGTGGTAATACGAAGGTCGTTTTAGCCAGTTTTTCTTGTTCTATTTTTGCATCAACACGCGACCTGTCCCAACGATCATCATCTGACCCACAATCGCCTTTTCCTGGCACATCCAACCAAACACACAAGATACTGGTGTCAAGGATCAGCACCTTTCTCATTGTGCATCCTCATATTTTAGGGCTGATTCAATACGTCCTTCGGTGTTTAACTTACCTAAACTGCCTGAAGCCATGAGCTTGGGTAACTGCCCAATATCTTCAAGTTGGATAAGTTGGCTCACACCAGTTTTGTTATCACGGTGCGCTACAGTGATAAACGGCAACATTCTTGTACCTGCTGCGTCAAGCAAGGCGGGATTGTGTGTGGTGACAATGACATCTATACCGCGCTCCTTGCCTAGTGTTCTAAGCATATCTATCAATAGCTGGGCGCGTGATGGATGTAAGCCATTATCGACCTCTTCAATAACCAATAAGCTTCCTTTTTCTCGAGTCAACAATGCAGTAACAATCGCCAAATATCTCAATGTACCATCTGACATACCGCGAGCATCTATTTCATGAATTGCTGTTTCTTCCCAGCCTTCCTGACAATAAAGCATCGCATCATTTTTAAACTTTCCAACTGGCTCAGCCCACACTTTTTTAATGTCACGTTCTGGTAATGCTTTTAAATATCCTGTAATCGTTTTTTCAACTTCTTCTTTCCGCAAAGGTTCAAGCCCAGCCAATACTCCAGCTATATTAGAACCGTCACTTTTTAATTTTTCTGAAAAAGGAGTGTAATCTCGCATGTGACTGGGAATCGGATCAAATACAAATACTTGCTTAAGTTGCGTAAGAATATGCCGAGCCCCCTCTTGCACCTCTTTACGTAAATTCATTGTTTCGGTCTGGCTTAAAATGATGTGTGACCGATTCAAATCAACTCGTTTTCCTCTACCTTGTGTACCAGTTGAAAAATAAGTTGGTAATCCTGGATTAGTGGATTCTTCCTGTTTAGTATTAAATAATCTTTTTTCCTTAGAAATTTCGCCTCTGGGCCCATAAATCAAAATAATTAATTCTTCTTTAAAAACCTCTGCCTTAGTTCCATTTACCTGAATTGTTAACTCATATCTGAAATCTTGATTTTTGTTAATACCATCAGTCAGAACTTCAATTGTGAATTGTTTATTAGGTTTAAGGCAAACCCATTCCACTCCACCACGCAGAGCAGGCAGATTCACGTCGCCATTTATTGCCTGAAAAATACCTACACCGGAACTGACACGATGCAAAAATAGCAAAGCATCTAACGTATTCGACTTACCGCTAGCATTTGTGCCAATCAACATCGTCAACGGATCAATATACAACGTGGCATCTTCAAAACTTTTCCAGTTTTTCAACCTTAATTCTTTAATCATATCGGTTTCCTGTGTTTATCCGGCAGCTTCCGGTCAGGTAAATTACGCCCCTACAATCACCTCACTGCCGGAAATTACAGCGTAAGCGTTTTAACAACCTGAAAATTTAAGCAGCAATTTCAATATATTGCACAATGCTGGTTGGTGGCGGCACAGGCAAACCATCATCTATCATGCCTTCAATATGAAATTCAATGGCTACGCGAATTTCACGTTCGGTTTCTTCGATGGTGTCGCCAGTGGCAATACAACCGGGCAAATCAGGGACATAAGCTGAGTAATTATTTGCCGCTTTTTCAACAACGATGGCATAACGCATGGGTTACTCCTTTAGTTTGGCTTGTTTGAGTATGCTATTCAAAGTTCCGGCGGCCACATCATCACTAGGTTTGCCGGATATTGTCACTCGACCGATTTTGCTGGGATGTTTAAATTGACGATGGCTGCCTCGTGTTGAAACCAAGAACCAACCATCGTTTTTCAGCATGATTAAAATATCATTAACTTTC
>Ga0208754_100290_pt1 | contig 11991 bp, 8 predicted proteins | sample LakWasMet55_HOW8_2_FD_183889 | JGI IMG/M metagenome (GOLD analysis project Ga0208754, IMG submission 183889) | Freshwater sediment methanotrophic microbial communities from Lake Washington under simulated oxygen tension - Sediment Metagenome... | ecosystem: Environmental > Aquatic > Freshwater >... | reverse complement strand
CAGCTACTGCGATGTGCGCATCGGCCGCTACCTGAACCAGTTCATCACCACGCGCGACCTGAACGTGGAGAACGTGGTCAACACCGAATCGGCCGGCGTCGGCATCCGCGTGATCGCGGGCGGCGCCTATGGATTCGCGGCCACCAACGACATGTCGCCCGACGCCGTGGCCGCAGCGGCGCGCCAGGCCGTGGCCATCGCCAAGGCCAATGCCAGGCTGCTCTCCGAGCCGGTGCGACTGGCGCCGGTCAAGGGCGTGGGCGAGGTGGCCTGGGCCACGCCGATCAAGAAGGACTGGCGCACGGTGCCGATCAAGGACAAGGCCGAGCTGCTGATCGCTGCCAACAAGGCCGGCATGGATGCGGGCGCGAGCTTCATGCAATCGGTGATGTTCCAGGTCAACCAGCAGAAGTATTTCGCCTCGACCGACGGCTCCTACATCGACCAGGACGTGCACCGCATCTGGATGCCGGTGTTCGCCACGGCCGTGGACAAGACCACCGGCAAGTTCCGCTCGCGCCAGGGGCTCTCGTCGCCGGTGGGCATGGGTTATGAATACCTCGATGGCAAGCCAGAGGACAAGGTCCAGGCCGCCGGCGGCGTGGCCACGCTGTACAAGAACTCCTACGACCTGATCGAGGATGCCCGCGCCAGCGGCCGCCAGGCCAAGGAAAAGCTCGGTGCCAAGTCGGTGGAGCCGGGCAAGTACGACCTGGTGCTGAGCCCCGAGCACATGTGGCTGACCATCCACGAGTCGGTCGGCCACCCGACCGAACTCGACCGTGTGCTGGGCTACGAGGCCAACTTCGCGGGCACCAGCTTCGCCACGATGGACAAGTGGCAGAGCAAGAAGTTCAAGTACGGCGCCGAGCGCGTCAACATCATTGCCGACAAGGTCGTGCCCGGCTCCCTCGGCGCCGTGGGCTATGACGACGAAGGCGTGGCCTGCAAGCGCTGGGACATCGTCAAGGACGGCATCCTCGTCAACTACCAGGCCACGCGCGACCAGGTCCACATGCTGGGCGAGAACGCCTCGCATGGCTGCTCCTATGCCGACAGCTGGAGCAGCGTGCAGTTCCAGCGCATGCCCAACACTTCGCTCGCCGCCGGCAAGGCACCGCTGACGCCCGACCAGATGGTCAAGGACGTCAAGAAGGGCATCTACATCGTCGGTGCCGGCTCCTTCTCGATCGACCAGCAGCGCTACAACTTCCAGTTCGGCGGCCAGCTGTTCTACGAGATCAAGGACGGCAAGATCGGCGCGCCGCTGGAGGACGTGGCCTACCAGTCCAACACCACGGAGTTCTGGAACGCCTGCGCCGCCATCTGCGACGAGCGCGACTGGCGCATGGGTGGCTCCTTCTTCGACGGCAAGGGCCAGCCTTCGCAGTCCAGCGCGGTCTCGCACGGCTCCTCGACCACGCGCTTCAACGGCGTGAACGTGATCAACACCGCCCGCAAGATCGGCTGAGGCAGGAGGCCGCGATGAAACTCCTGAGCCCCGAGGAAACCCGGCGCCTGACCGACAGGATCCTGTCGCTCAGCAAGGCCGATGAATGCACGGTCAACCTGAACGGCAGCCGCACCGGCAACATCCGCTTCGCGCGCAACAGCGTGTCCACCGCCGGCCTGGTGGAGGACACGCAGCTGGCGGTGTCGGTCGCCTTCGGCAAGAAGCAGGGCGTGGCCACGATCAACGAGCTGGACGACAAGTCGCTCGAGAAGGTCGTGCGCCGCGCCGAAGACCTGGCCCGCCTGGCGCCAGAGAACCCCGAGTTCATGCCGGCCGTGGCCAAGCAGAACTACAAGGCCACGCCGACCTTCAGCCAGAAGACTGCGGACATCGATGCCGGCTACCGCGCACAGGCCGCGGCCTACACCATCGAGGCCTGCCGCAAGAAGGGCCTGACGACCGCCGGCTTTTTCACCGACCAGACCGCCTTCTCGACCGTGGCCAATTCCAACGGCGTCTACGGCCACCAGGCCAGCACCGGCCTGGACTTCACCTGCACGGTGCGCACCGAAGACGGCCGCGGCTCGGGCTGGGTCAAGCGCTCGGCCGGCGACGCGGCCCTGTTCGACCCGCGCGAGGCCGCCGATGTGGCCATCGAGAAGGCGCTGCGCTCGGTCGAGGCCAAGGCCCTGGAGCCGGGCCGCTACACGGTGATCCTGGAGCCGGCAGCGACCTCCGAGCTGATTGGCTTCATGCTGGGCGGCTTCGATGCACGCCAGGCCGACGAGGGCCGCAGCTTCCTGTCCAAGAAGGGCGGCGGCAACCGCAAGGGCGAGAAGTTCTTCGACGAGCAGGTCAACATCTGGGCCGACCCCTGGGACAAGGACGTGGGCGTGCTGCCCTGGGACGGCGGCTCGATGCTGGCCCGCGAGCGCACCGACGTGATCAAGAACGGCCGCGTCAACGCGCTGGACTATTCGCTGTTCTGGGCCAAGAAGCAGGGTGTCAGGCCCACGGCGGGACACGGCAACATGATCATGGCCGGCAGCAACAAGAGCACGGCCGAGCTGATCGCGGGCACCAAGAAGGGCGTGCTGGTCACGCGCACCTGGTACATCCGCCTCGTGGATCCGCAGACCGTGCTGCTTACGGGCCTCACGCGCGACGGCACCTTCTACATCGAGAACGGCAAGATCCGGCATCCGATCAAGAACTTCCGCTTCAACGAGAGCCCGGTGAGCATGCTCAACAACATCGAGGAGATCGGCAAGCCGGTCATCATCGGTGGCGATGAGGTGCCCTACCAGATGATGATTCCGCCGATGAAGGTGCGTGATTTCAACTTCACGTCGCTATCCGACGCCATTTGAGTTCAAGCAGGAGTTGTATGGAAAGACGTCGTTTCCTGAACCTGTCCGGTTTTGCGGCCGGCTCCCTGCTGGTGCCGGTGATGGGCCGGGCGATTGCGGCTGAAGAGCTGCTCAAGCCCGTCGCGCCGGCATTGAAGAAGCAACTGGCCGACGTGGCGTTGAACGCCGCCACGGCTGCCGGCGCGAGCTACTGCGATGTGCGCATCGGCCGCTACCTGAACCAGTTCATCACCACGCGCGACACGCGGGTCGAGAACATCGTCAACACCGAGTCGCTCGGCGTGGGCGTGCGGGTGATCTCCAGCGGCGCCTATGGCTTCGCCTCGACCAACGACTTGTCGCCTGACGCGGTGGCCGGCGCGGCGCGCCAGGCCGTGGCCATTGCCAAGGCCAACGCCACGCTGCAGAGCGAGCCGCTGCGGCTCGCGCCGGTGAAGGGCGTGGGCGAGGTGGCCTGGGCCACGCCGGTGCTGAAGGACTGGCGTGGCATCGCCATCAAGGACAAGGCCGACATGCTGATCGCGGCCAACCAGGCCGCTCTGGAGGCGGGCGCGAGCTTCATGCAGTCCTCGCTGTTCCAGGTGAACCAGCAGAAGTACTTCGCCTCGACCGACGGCTCCTACATCGACCAGGACATCCACCGCCTCTGGTCGCCGATGACGGCCACGGCCGTGGACAAGGCCACCGGCAAGTTCCGCACCCGCGAGAGCCTGGCCTCGCCGGTGGGCCTGGGCTTCGAGTACTTCGATGCGAAGCCGGAAGACAAGATCCAGGCGGCCGGCGGCGTGACCACGCTCTACCGCAACAGCATCGACCTGCTCGAGGAAGCCCGCGCCTGCGGCCGCCAGGCCCGGGACAAGCTCACGGCCAAGTCGGTCGAGCCCGGCAAGTACGACCTGGTGCTGAGCCCCGACCACCTGTTCCTGACCATCCACGAATCGGTGGGCCACCCGACCGAACTGGACCGCGTCCTGGGCTATGAGGCCAACTACGCCGGCACCAGCTTTGCGACGCTCGACAAGTGGCGCACGAAGCAGTTCAAGTTCGGCGCCGAGCGGGTCAACTTCTTCGCCGACAAGACCACCCCCGGCTCGCTTGGTGCCGTGGGCTATGACGACGAGGGCGTGGCCTGCAAGCGCTGGGACATCATCAAGGACGGCGTGCTGGTGAACTACCAGGCCACGCGCGACCAGGCCCACATCATCGGCGAGAGCGCCTCGCATGGCTGCTCCTATGCCGACAGCTGGAACAGCGTGCAGTTCCAGCGCATGCCCAATGTCTCCCTGGCCGCCGGCCGCGAGCCGCTGACGCCCGACGAGATGGTCAAGGATGTCAAGAAGGGCATCTACATCCTCGGCCGCGGCTCCTACTCGATCGACCAGCAGCGCTACAACTTCCAGTTCGGCGGCCAGCTGTTCTACGAGATCAGGAACGGCAAGATCACCGGCCCCATCGAGGACGTGGCCTACCAGGCCAACACGCAGGAATTCTGGAATGCCTGCAGCGCCATCTGCGACCAGCGCGACTGGCGCATGGGCGGCTCCTTCTTCGACGGCAAGGGCCAGCCCAGCCAGGTCAGCGCCGTCTCGCACGGCTCCAGCACCACCCGTTTCAACGGCATCAACGTCATCAACACCGCTCGAAAGATTGGGTAAACAAGCATGAAGCCAAAGATCACGCAGGAACAGGCCAAGCTCATCTGCGACAAGGTGCTGGCCCTGTCCAAGGCCGACGAGTGCCGCGTCTCCATCCAGGGCAGCCGCACCGGCAACATCCGCTACGCGCAGAACAGCGTCTCGACCGCCGGCCTGAACGAAGACACGCAGATCAATGTCAGCGTGGCCTTCGGCAAGCGCCAGGGCACGGCCTCGCTGAACGAGTTCGACGACAAGTCGCTGGAGAAGCTGGTGCGTCGCGCCGAGGACGTGGCGCGCCTGGCGCCCGAGAACCCCGAGTTCACGCCGGCCGCCGGCAAGCAGCTGTTCAAGGCCTCGAACACCTTCGCCAAGAGCACTGCGGCCATCGACCCCGAGTTCCGCGCCCAGGTCGCGGCCCACAGCATCGAGGAAAGCCGCAAGGCCAAGCTGCAGGCGGCCGGCTTCTTCATCGACAGCTCGGGCTTCGAGGCGATCGCCAATTCCAACGGCGTGTTCGGCTACCAGGAGTCGACCAATGTCGACTTCACGGTGACGACGCGCACCGCGGACGGCCGCGGCTCCGGCTGGGTCACACGCACCGCCAACGATGTGAGCCTGTTCGACCCGCGCGAAGCGTCGAACGTTGCCATCGAGAAGGCCCTGCGCTCGGTCGATGCCAAGGCGCTGGAGCCGGGCCGCTACACGGTGATCCTGGAGCCGGCCGCGTCCAGCGACATCATGAGCTTCATGTTCGGCGCCTTCGATGCGCGCCAGGCCGACGAGGGCCGCAGCTTCCTCGCGAAGAAGGGCGGTGGCACGCGCCTTGGCGAGAAGCTGTTCGACGAGCAGGTCAATGTCTGGGCCGACCCCTGGGACAAGGACGCGCCGGTGCGCCCCTGGGACAGCGGCTCGATGCAGGCGCGCGAGCGCCAGAACATCATCAAGAACGGCAAGATCGAGTCGCTCGAGTACTCCCCGTACTGGGCCGACAAGAAGGGCGTCAAGGCGCCCGGCCGCAACGGCAACGTCATCATGGCCGGCGGCACCAAGTCGCTCGCCGAGCTGATCGCCTCGACCAAGAAGGGCGTGCTGGTCACGCGCACCTGGTACATCCGCTCGGTCGATCCGCAGTCGGTGCTGGTGACCGGCCTGACCCGCGACGGCACCTTCTACATCGAGAACGGCAAGCTGCTCTACCCGATCAAGAACTTCCGCTTCAACGAGAGCCCGGTGACGATGCTCAACAACATCGACGAGCTGGGCCGCACGCAGGTGATGGGCGGCGGCGGGCGACGCATGGTGGTGCCGGCGATGAAGGTGCGGGACTTCAACTTCACGTCGTTGTCGGACGCGGTCTGAAATTCATATGCGGGAAAGGTGGTGTGAGATCAGGAGGGCGGGGTACTTCCCTGCGTTCGTGTCCCCCGCCGACGGCCTGCGGCCATCGGCTCCTCCTTTACCTCACTTCGGGAAGCACCCCACCCTCCTGATCCGGCACGGCCGGGGGGGCTTGGCTGGTCGCAATGGCGATACCGCCAAAGCCTCGGCACGCGCACGAGCAGCCCAATGAGCAACGCCGGCTTCGACTTCTACTTCACCCGCCTGATCTACGAATCCGGCGACTGGGATGTCGACATCCGCATGCCCAGCAATGTGCTGAACTCGCTGGTCGAGTACACGACGCTGCGGGTCGATCCGGTCGAGCGCGTGGTGGCGTTGTCGGATCCCAAGATGCTGGAAGCGCCGTTCTGCTACCTGGCCGGCCACAAGCTGGTGCAGTTCACGCCGGCCGAGCGCAAGAACTTCGAGCGCTATGTGCGCGGCGGCGGCTTCCTGTTCGTGGATGACTGCAACCACGACGTCGACGGCCTGTTCGCCAAGTCCTTCGAGGCCGAGGTGGCGCGGATGTTTGGCGGCAATGCCCTGCGCAAGATCAGCAACAAGCACCCGATCTATTCGAGCTTCTTCAAGTTCGACGGCCCGCCCAACACCGGCGTGGAGCTGAACGGCTGGGGCGACGACCTGGTGCACGACTACCTGAAGGCGGTCGAGATCAACGGCCGCATCCGCCTGCTGTACAGCAACAAGGACTATGGCTGCGAGTGGGACTACGACTTCCGCAACAAGCGCTGGCTGGCCATCGACAACACGCGCTTCGCCGTCAACATCATTCAATACGCCTTGGGAGCCTGATCTTGTCTGACCTGAATGCCACGGACTGGAGCGAAGCAGAAGTTGCTTCGCTGTCCGCCAAGTTGAAGGACCTGAGCGCGAGCATGTCGCGCGTCATCATCGGCCAGGCCGAGGTGATCGAGTCGCTGGTGATCTGCCTGATCGCCGGCGGCCACGCCTTGGTGGAGGGCGTGCCGGGCCTGGGCAAGACCCTGCTCGTCAAGTCGCTGGCCCAGGCCACCGACATGCAGTTCCGCCGTGTGCAGTTCACGCCCGACCTGATGCCCTCCGACATCATCGGCACCGAGATCCTGGAAGAAGACCAGAGCACGCACCAGCGCGTCTTCAAGTTCCAGCGCGGTCCGGTGTTCACTCAGGTGCTGCTCGCCGACGAAATCAACCGCGCGCCGCCGAAGACGCAGTCCGCCCTGCTCGAGGCGATGCAGGAGCGCTCGGTCACCTTTGCCGGCCAGACGCACCGCCTGCCGCAGCCCTTCTTCGTGCTGGCCACGCAGAACCCGATCGAGCAGGCCGGCACCTACCCGCTGCCCGAGGCACAGCTGGACCGCTTTCTCCTGCGCATCGACGTCGGCTATCCGAGCGAAGACGAGGAGATGCAGATGGTCTCGCGCACCACGCATGCGGGCCTGGCCGACGCGCAGCCCGCGATGGATGTGCAGAGCCTCCTGCGCCTGCAACAGCTGGTCCGCGACATCGAGATCGGCGAGCACCTCCTGCGCTACGCGACCCGCCTGGTGCGCGCCACGCGGCCGCAGGCGAGCCCCGTGGCCAGCATCAGCAAGCATGTGGGCTGGGGCGCCGGCCCGCGCGCCGGCCAGGCCCTGGTGCTGGCGTCTAAGGCGCGCGCCCTGATGCATGGCCGGCTGGCCGTGACCCGCGAGGACATCGCCGCCATGCTGCTGCCGGTGCTGGCGCACCGCGTGCTGCGCAACTTCGAGGCCGAGGCCGACGGCATCGCGATTGCCGACATCCTCGCTGCGCTGCGCAGCGAGATCAAGGTCGACTAACGACCATGCTGGCGACGGCTTCGCTGCTGGCCCACACGGCCGACCTGGACCTGGTCATCCGCCATGTGCTGGCGGGGCTGGGCCATGGCCTGCATGCGGGCCGGGAACGCGGCGCGGGCGTCGAGTTCTCCGAGTACCGGGCCTATGTGCCGGGCGACGAATGGCGACGCGTGGACTGGAAGCTGCTGGCCCGCGTCGACCGCTACTACGTGCGCGAGGCCGAGCGCGACAGCCATGTGGCGATCTGGCTGCTGCTGGACACCAGCGCCTCGATGGCGGAACCCAGCCGCGCGATCGAGGGCCTGACCAAGCTCTGGTTCGCGCGCACCGTGCTGGGCTGCCTCGCGGCGATCGCGCAGCGCCAGGGCGATGCCTTCGGCCTGATCCTGGCCGGCGACGGCCGCGTCGAGTTCACGCCGGCGGCGCGCGGGCCGCGGCAGTTGCACAAGGTGCTGGCGCAGCTGAGCCGCGCGGAAGCGCTCGGGCCGCTGCCCGACGATCAGGCCTTGCGCGCCAGCCTGCATTTCGCGCGATCGCCGAGCCTGATCTTTGCCGTCAGCGATTTCCTGGACTGGCCGTCGCCCCTGTCCGAGCTGCTGCTGCGCCTGCGCCATCTGCAGCACGACGTGCGCTTGCTGACTTTGTCGACGCAGGCGGAAGAAGCGGCGAGCTTTGCAGGGGGCAGCGCCTACCGCGACCCCGAGCAGGTCGAAGGGCTGCATCGCTTCGATGCCGAGGCCAGGGCGGCCTATCGCAGCGCGCGTTCGGCGCATTTCGAGGCCGTGACCACCCAATGCCGCCAGCATGACATGCCGCTGCTGAATGCCTCGATCGAACAGGCGCTGGGCACCGTGCTGCGGGCCTGGCTGCAACTGGCGGGCCGGCGATGACGAGCGCCTTTGCCCTGTGGTGGTGGGCGCTGCCCGCTGTGCTGCTGCCGATCTGGTGGCACCGCGAGAAGCGCCAGCGGCTGCGTGCCGAGCCCTTGGCCACGGCGCGCTTCCTGCCCAAGGCGCCGCCGCAGCAGAAGCGCGTCTGGGCCTGGGTCGAGCGGCTCCTGCTCTTGCTGCGCTGCCTGTTGCTGATCGGCGTGATTGCCTGGCTGGCCGATGTGGCATTCCCTTGGCGGGGCGATACCGTGATCGTGAGCCGCGACGTGGATGCGACCTGGGCGGAGGCGCAGATCAAGGAAGCAGGCTTTTCGGAGGCTCGACGCCTGAGCCTGCCTGATGAAGACGCCTTGACCTGGCTCGTCGCCCACGAGCGCGAATGGAAGTCCGATGCGCGCCTGCTGCTGCTCGCCAGCGGCGATGCGGTGCCGATGGCCGCGCGAGCGCCGACGCTGGCGCACCAGCTGGACCTGCGTGTGCAGCCCGGCGTGATCCCCGCAACAAGCATCGAGCGCCATGTGGTGATCGTGAGCGAGCGCGGCGCAGAGTGGCGCTCCGTGTTCAAGGCCTTCGAGAGCGCTGGGCAGGGCCGTGATCGCTACGTGATCGACGAAGTGCCGAACAACAAGACCGAGCTCATTGTCTGGGACAAGGACGGAGCGCCCGATTCGCGTTGGCAGGCGCCGCTGTGGTGGCGGAACGTCGCGCCGCCGCAAGACCTCGCGGCTGCACGCGCGCTGTATGCGCGTTGGCAGCCGCAGCAGCCCTACGCCGCGCCGTCGATGAAGCTGGCCGCCGCCAACGCAAGCCCGGCCTTGCTGCCTGTTGGCGCTCTGCAGGATTGGCTCGCGCCCCTGCTGGCCTTGCTGTTCGGACTGGAAAGGCTGCTCGCGCATGTCCGTCGCCGCTGATGCTCTGCAGCCGCGCCTGCTGGGCGCGCTGATGCTGCGTCGCTGGCCCTGGTGGCTGGCGCTGTTGTTGCCGTGGCTGGTCTTGCGCTCGCTGCCGGGTTTGCTGGTGTGCGCGCTCTTCTTCGGCTTGGACTTCTGGCGTTTGCGCCAACGCGCTGCGCAAGATTGGCCGCGCTGGCTCGATGCCGCCGTTCCCGAACTCGAAGACAGCAGTGCCTTGCTGCAGCAAGCCGAGTCGCCCCTGGCCCGCTTGCAGCAGCAGCGATTGCTGAGCCGGCTCGCCGAGGTGGTGGATGGCGAGGCCTTGACGCGCGTCGCCCGCATGCAGCTTCGCTTCGACTGGCGCTGGCTGGCATTGAGCCTGGTCGCCGCTGGCTGCCTGTGGTTTTGGCCTCAGCGCTCGTCCAGCATGGCGCCGCCTGCTGCCGAAGCCGCCGCCGTCAGCAACGAGCTGACGCTCCATGTCACCCCGCCGGCCTACACCGGCGTCGCCGCGTTCGACACCGTGCCCAAGGCCTTGCAGGTGCCCGAGCACAGTGAGATCCGCTGGTGCCTGAAGGCCATGCCAGCCCCAGGCGCCGCCATCGAACTGAGCGATGGCAGCCGCCTGCCGCTGGACTCGCGCTGCGCCAGCTGGCAGGCCAACGAGGCCATGTTCTGGCGCTGGCAGGGCCAGCGTTACACGGTGCTGGTGACACCCGACGCGGCGCCGCGCATCACGATCGAGGCGCCGGACGAGCTGATCCACATCCTGGCCCGAGACGCGCGCTCGGCCCGCATCGCCGTGGCCGTCAGCGACGACTACCGCCTCGAACGCGCCAGCCTGCATCTGACCCTGGCGCGCGGCAGCGGCGAGAACATCCGCTTCAGCGACCGAGAGCTGCCGCTGCCACCATCGAGCGACCCGCGCCAGCGCCGCTGGGACAAGACCTGGCTGCTCACTGACCTCGGGATGGAGCCGGGCGACGAGCTGTACTTCTTCGTGCGCGCCAGCGACAACGCCGCGCCGCGGCCGCATATCAGCGCGTCGCCCACCTACACGCTGCGCCTGCCCGGCCCGCAGGCCCATGAGACCGAGAGTTCGGCCCTGCCGATGCTGGTCAAGCCCGAGACCCTGCGCAGCCAGCGCCAGATCATCATCGACACCGAACAGCTGCTCAGCGACATGAAGGGCAGGCCCGGTGTATCGGCCGCGCAGCTGCGCGCCCGCAGCGAGGCCATCGCGGCGGACCAGGGCCAGCTGCGCCGCCGCTACGGGCAGTTCCTCGGTGAGGAGTCCAGCCTGTTCGGCGACGAGCATGGCGAGGAGCATGGGGCCGACGAGAAGCAGGATGTGCTGCACCGTTTCGGCCATGCGCACGACCAGGCCGAGAACGCCACGCTGTTCGACGAGGCCACCAAGAAGGTCCTGCGCCGTGCGCTCTCGGCCATGTGGGATGCCGAGAAGGCCTTGCGCGCGATCACGCCGCAGCCGGCCCTGCCGCCGGAGTACCGCGCGCTGGAGGCGATCAAGCAGTTGCAGCAGGCCGACCGCATCTACCTGCACCGCACGGCGTTTGCACCGCCGCCGATCAAGGAGGAGAAGCGCATGAGCGGCGACGTACTGGGTACGGCCCCCTACCGCCGCGAGCAGGCCGCCGCGCCCGACGCGCTGCCCGCTGCACTGAGGGAACTGATGGCGGCGCTGGAGGGTGATCAGCCGCTGCCGGCCCTGTGGAGCCGCACCGCCCAGGACTGGATACGCGAACGCATCCGCGCCGATGAAGACCGGCTCTCGGCCCAGCGGGCCTTGCAGGACGTGGTGGATGGCTGCGGCAGCTGCCGGCCGACCTTGCGCGCCTGGCTGCGCACGGGCATCACCGAGGCCGGTGTGCGCCTGCAGGCCGGGCAGGGCACGGCCACGCCCTTCAGCAGGGCCTGGCAGCAAAGGGGCGAGCGATGATCGCCGCCACCTTGCTGGCCCTGATCGGCGTTGCCAGCGCGCTCGCCTACCTGCGTGCGCGCCAGGGCCTCAACGCGGCGCTGGTGCTGCTGGCCGCGGCCGGTCTGGCTGTGCTGCTCAGTGGCTGGGTGAGGCCTGGCGAGAGCGACCCGACGGTCCCGACGGTCGCGAACGCCGAGGACGCCATCAGCCTCGATTTCCCGCGCCAGCTGGCGCTGGGCCGCAGCTTCGCGCTCAGCCTCAGGCGCAGCGAGCCGCTCGCCCACTGGCGCCTCCAGCTGCTCGACGAAAACGGCGGCCTGCTGGCCCAGACCAGCGCCGAAGGCCGCGAGGCCACGGTGCGCTGGCTGCCGCCGGTGGCCGAAGCCCTGGTCCTGCAGGCCCGCATGCTCGATGCCGCCGGCAAGGTCCTGGCGCAAGGCCCGGTGCCCGTGGAGGTGCTGGCCAGCCGGCCGCTGCAAGTGCAAGGGCGCTTCGCCGCGCCGTCCTTCGACACCCAGGCGCTCAACAGCCTGCTCGGTGCCAGCCAGGCCAATCTTGATTGGCAGCTCGCCCTGGGCCGGGCGATCACGCGGGCGGAGACGCCCC
>Ga0208754_100288_pt1 | contig 12148 bp, 12 predicted proteins | sample LakWasMet55_HOW8_2_FD_183889 | JGI IMG/M metagenome (GOLD analysis project Ga0208754, IMG submission 183889) | Freshwater sediment methanotrophic microbial communities from Lake Washington under simulated oxygen tension - Sediment Metagenome... | ecosystem: Environmental > Aquatic > Freshwater >... | reverse complement strand
TGCTGGAGCAAGGCATCGCTTAAGTCAGTTTGTGCTAGGTGTTTCCAGGCCATCTGTATCTCTGCGTGTGGGTTTTGTGGTTGCTATTTTATCAGTTTTGGCCCACAGCTTCATGCAAAGGTCTCATTTCATTTACGACCTGATGTTGGTATTTATCCAAGAACAGTACGAAAAAAGTGAGCTACTCAAACCCAGAACAAATACTTGTAACTCTCTCCGTTTTGCTCTGCACTACCGGCAATATTTTGTGCCTTGCTGGGAACTTACATGGGTTGCTAGGCTAAACTTTGATATTGTGGACAATGCCATGTAATAAACAAATCAGAAGTACACCGGCAGCAATCAGGCCAATTTGTTGCAGCGAGGTCTTCATATCGGTTTTTTTATGCAAGGATGGAATCAAATCGGCAACCGCGATATAGATAAAACTGGAAGCCGCCAAAGCCAGGAAATAAGGAAGGCTTCCTTGCAAATCTTCCAGGCTGAAATAAGCCAGTATCCCGCCAAGAACCGTCGTTAAACTGGCGAGTATATTGTAGAAAAGTGCCTTTCTTTTAGAATAGCCGCTAGCTAACAAAATAGCAAAATCACCGACTTCTTGTGGGATCTCGTGCGCAGCAACCGCCAGACTGGTAACGATACCCAGCTGGGTATCAGTTAAAAATGCTGCGGCAATCAAAATACCGTCAACAAAATTGTGAATGCTATCGCCCACAATAATCAAAGCACCCGCTGATTTGGCGGTGTGATGATGGCTATGTCCATGACTGTTGTGCTCATGTTCATGCACGTCATCGCCATGAGCTTCACACTCCCCGTAATGACAGTGTCGCCAGATCAGTAATTTTTCGAGCACAAAAAAACCCAATATACCTGCCAGAATAGTTCCCGATAATGATTGATACATTTCCGGTTTAACCTGTTCAAAAGCATGCGGAATCAAACCCCAGAAGGCAACTGCCAATAATGCGCCAATAGCGAAGCTGATACCATGCGGTAACACCCGATTTCTTTGCTTATCCGGCAATAACAGGAAAACTGCCGCTGCCATCACGCTTAAAAAGCCGCCAACAGCAGTAAAAATAATAATTAATACCAATAAATTCACTAAGTTAATCTCTCCAGATGAGTGTAACCATACGCCCGGTTTGGTTATCGCGGCGATAAGAATAAAAACGTTCCGACTCGGTAACCGTACAGAAATCACCTCCGTAAACTGATGCTACTCCCAGGTTTAACAATTCAATACGCGCAAGTTGGTAAATATCTGCCAGCCACTTATCCGTGTCTTGCTGTTTAAAAGCAACGGAAAAATCGGCTGATTTTTCCAGGAATGCAGTGCGTACTTCGGAGCCGACTTCAAAGCAATCAGGCCCGATTGCAGGACCCAGCCAAGCTAATAACTCAATCCTTATCTCCCTTTTTGCAACTGGGGTACTGGGAGAGTTTTGCATTGCTGTTACCGTATTACTTATGATGCCCGCCAGCAAACCGCGCCACCCCGCATGAACTGCGGCTATTCGGCTGCCATCAGCCGTACAGAACAATAACGGTAAGCAATCTGCGGTCATTACCGCACATATAACGCCTGCTTCATTGGTAAAACTCGCATCCGCTTGCTGCGGTAAGCCGTTTTTTTCTGCTTTTATCACACGGTTACTGTGTATTTGCTCCAGCCAGACAGGTTCATCAGGCAAGGCCAGCATGGCTTTGATAATTGCCCTGTTTTGCCTGACTTGGTCGGCACCGTCACCAACATGCGTAGCCGGATTAAGACTACTGAAAACCCCGGTACTGACTCCGCCAGTACGCAACGTAGTCGCAGCATGAATATTCGCAGGCGTCGGCCAGTCAGGAACCAGCCAGTGTTTATTCCTGCTCATTATCAACCAGGGCTTCCAGCAAACGGGTCATATCATCAGGCAAGGCTTGCTCCCACTGTAGGTACTCACCAGTAACAGGATGCTCCAAACCCAGCTTTGCCGCATGCAAAGCCTGACGTTTAAAACTGCGTAATTCTTTTTCCAGTCGCTCGCTACAATCAGCAGGCATTTGGAAACGACCACCATAAACCTGATCGCCCAGCAAAGGATAACGTATGTGTGCCATATGTACCCTGATTTGATGAGTGCGCCCCGTTTCCAGCTTGACCTGCACCAATGTATGACGGGTAAAGCGCTGGACAACACGATAGTGAGTGATGGCAAACTTTCCGGACTCCCTGACAGCGTAGCGCTTGCGGTCCGTAGGATGCCTGCCTATGGGTTCATCTACCGTACCGCCTGCGGTCATGCGTCCACGGCTGATCGCCAAGTATTCACGATTAATCGTTCTATCCTGCAATTGCTGGGTAAGGCTGTTATGGGCTTGCAAAGTTTTGGCAATCATCAGCAGGCCGCTGGTTTCTTTATCAATACGGTGAACGATTCCGGCCCTGGGCAAGGTTTCCAGGTTGGCATCATGATTGAGCAAGGCATTTAACAAAGTCCCGTTCCAGTTCCCGACCGCCGGATGCACTACCAGCCCTGCCGGTTTATTGACAATTAACAGGCTTTCATCCTCAAAAATAATTTCCAGCGGAATCGGTTCAGGTTCGGCTGATATTACTACTTCGGCTTCTGCGTCGAGCGTAATCTCTTCGCCACCATCCAGCTTATCTTTAGGCTTGAGTATCAAACCGTTGACCTGTACCCGACCGGATTTGACCCAGGTTTGCAACTTGCTGCGCGAGTAATCGGCAAATAATTCGGCGAGCGCCTGATCCAGCCGCATACCCGCCATATCTAATGGTACTTCTGCTATTAATCTTGTCATAACAAGTTCTTCTGAATAACCCATTGTTAAGTTATACTCGCGGGACTAATAGCCCCTCCAAGTATCGCAGTTGATCCGCGAGAAAACCTCTAATGTTACAACGTGTCGTTATTACTATGCGATTAATTTTCATAAAATTTTTATTTATTTGTTGTTTAGCCGCATCTATCCAGGGTTGTAGTGCTATTAAAGACGTATTTTCGAGCGATTCGAGCGATTCGGAAAAAGACCTGTACGGCGGCTGGAACGCTGAAAGATTCCGCACAGAAGCCAAAAAATCCGTAGATGCCGGGGCTTATGAAAAAGCCATCAAGCTCTATGAAGCGCTTGAATCACGTTACCCTTTTGGTGAGTCTTCAGCGCAGACACAACTGGACATTGCTTACGCGTATTATAAAAATAGCGATCCTGATTCAGCAATCGCGGCGGCTGACCGTTTTATTAAGATTAACCCGCGCAGTCCCGGCGTTGATTATGCTTATTACTTAAAAGGTTTAGTCAATTATAATCGTGGCATAGGCTTTGTTGACCGCTTTTTGCCCACTGATACATCACAACGCGACCCTGGAACGGCGAATGAGGCTTATGATAATTTTGCCGAGCTGATACGCAGGTTTCCTTCCAGCAAATATGTACCTGATGCGCAATTGCGCATGATTGCGCTTAGAAATAACCTGGCCATGCACGAAGTACATGTTGCACGTTATTACATGAAGCGTAAAGCCTATATCGCCGCTGCCAACAGGGCCGCTGCCGTCGTTGAAAAATATCAGCGAACTCCCGCCGTGCCTTATGCCTTGCAAGTCATGCAGGAAGCCTACACCGAACTGGATATGAAGGATTTTGCCAATGACGCCAAAAGAGTTTACGAATTAAACTACCCTGATGGTCCTCCCGTACCCGAACATAAAATTTCAACACTCTCCCACAGGGTCTGGGATTTTATCGGTCTGGAAAAATAATCATTGGGAGTAATATGGAACATATTAGCCAATTTATTGATATTTTTTTACATCTGGATAAATATCTCAGCGCCATCATTCAAAGCTACGGTTATGTAACTTACTTAATCTTGTTTATCATTATTTTCTGTGAAACAGGTCTGGTAGTATTACCCTTTTTACCGGGTGATTCCTTGCTCTTTGCCGCAGGTGCCTTTGCTGCAAAAGGCGACATGAGTATTGGCATTCTGTATGCCTTGTTGTGTATTGCCGCGGTTGCAGGCGATTCAGTCAATTATGAAATTGGCAGTTTTATCGGCCCGAAAATCGCCAAGCAGGAAAAAACCCGGTTTTTGAATAAAGAACACATTGAGCGTACCCATAAATTTTTTGAGAAATATGGCGCTAAAACGATAATCATCGCCCGGTTTATCCCTATCATCCGCACTTTCGCCCCCTTTGTAGCAGGCATAGGTGACATGGGTTACAAAAAATTCCTTCACTACAATGTTATCGGCGGTGTTTCCTGGATTTTTATATGCCTGTCAGCAGGCTACTTCTTCGGCAACATCCCGACAGTAAAGCATAATTTTACTTTTGTCATTTTAGCGATTGTTATCATTTCAATATTGCCTGCGCTAATCGAGTATATTCGCCATAAAAACCTAAAACGCGCATAACTGGTCAACGCATTTAAAAACCCTAAGGACTTTGTTGATTGATCGGGTAAGTGTTAAGATACCCGCCTGCCAATAGCTATACGTTTAAACTTGCCATGCCGTCATATTGGTCAGTTTTTAAGCGTTTTCCCTTTCTAAATCGCGTTGTTAATACATTAACGCAAAAATTACCTACCTGGTGCTGCAAAAACAGCCCTACATTGAGACTAAAATAAAATATGCCATTTTCTACCCTCGGTTTATCCGATCCACTCTTGCGTGCCATTGCTGAAGCCGGTTATGCCACACCCTCCCCTATACAATTACAAGCCATTCCCGCCGTTTTAAACGGTCACGATCTCCTTGCCGCCGCACAAACCGGCACAGGAAAAACCGCAAGCTTTGCACTGCCTATCCTGCACCGCCTGTCGCAACATGCTTACAGCACCAACCGCCCGGTCAGGGTATTGATCTTAACGCCAACCCGAGAACTTGCCGCCCAGGTAGGTGAATCGGTCAGCAAATACGGTGCCCATGTCCACCCGCGCCTGAAAACCGAAGTTGTGTTCGGCGGGGTCAAGATCAATCCACAGATGATGCGCTTAAGAGGCGGCGTTGACGTGCTGGTGGCAACGCCTGGCCGGTTGCTGGACCTGGTCAGCCAAAATGCAGTCAAGCTGGATAAAGTTGAAACTCTGGTGCTGGATGAAGCCGACCGTATGCTCGATATGGGATTTATCCGGGATATTCGTAAAATCATTACCTTACTGCCGAAAAAACGCCAAAACCTGTTATTTTCAGCAACCTTTTCTGAAGATATCCGCAAACTTACCACCGGTTTGCTGGTTAATCCGATAAAAATCGATGTTGCCCCGCGCAATACTGCCGCAGAAACCGTTGAGCAAATTGCTTTTCTTTGCAACAAATCCGGTAAAGCCGAATTGCTCTGTCATTTGATAAAAACCAATGACTGGCAACAGGTGTTAGTCTTCACCAGCACCAAGCACGGCGCGAACCGGCTTACGGAAAAACTCAATAAAGTCGACATTAAAGCTGCTGCAATCCACGGCAACAAAAGCCAGGGCGCAAGAACCAGCGCCTTATCGGGTTTTAAAGCCGGTGAAATCAGGGTGTTAGTCGCTACCGATGTAGCTGCACGAGGCATTGATATCGCCCTGCTTCCGCATGTCGTTAATTTTGAACTGCCCCGCTCCCCCGCCGATTATGTGCACAGGATTGGCCGTACCGGGCGTGCCGGAGAAGAAGGTCAAGCCGTTTCCCTGGTTTCTCATGACGAAGTCAGTGCCTTGCGCTTGATTGAAAAGCTGATTGGTGCACCGATTAAACGCGAACAGATTGCAGGCTTTGAAGCCGCCGCAGTCGCCCCGCCGATGCCTGCCGAACCGCCACGCGCGCCACGCCCCAGCAGAAACTTTAGTCAGCCACGCAAACCTTCCGGCAATCAGGCTGCGAATAGACCCCGGTCGAGAAGCAGCGTGTAAACTCATTCTCCAAAAAAGAGATAGCTTTTTAGGTACTCAGGTCAATTTAAGGAAATTCTGGAAGCAAAAACACTCGCGATTATTGCACGCCATGGAAACAACCAGTAAGCAAGATATGAGCAGACTTGCCCTGCAAATCAAGCAGTGGGGACAAGAACTCGGATTTCAGCAAACAGGCATCAGCGATGTCAATTTGTCGGAAGCAGAGGCGCACTTGCAACACTGGTTAGCTAAAAACTTTCATGGCGAAATGGATTATATGCAGCGTCACGGCGACAAACGCAGCCAGCCCGGATTATTGCAACCGGGCACAGTCAGCATTATTTCTGTACGCTTGGATTACTTGCCTGAATCCTCCGCCAATATGAACCAAGTGCTGGATGACCCGACCTCCGCTTATATTTCCCGTTACGCGCTAGGCCGCGATTATCACAAAATGATCCGCAACCGCTTGCAAAAACTGGCTGAAAGAATACAGGCAGAAGCAGGTGATTTTGGCTATCGCGCGTTTGTTGACAGCGCCCCGGTACTGGAAAAAGCGATTGCCGAAAAAGCAGGGCTTGGCTGGATTGGCAAACACTCCAACCTGATCAACCGCAAAGCCGGCTCATGGTTTTTTTTGGGCGAAATTTATACTGACCTGCCGCTACCCGCTGACAGCCCCGTCGGCAACCATTGCGGAGCATGTACTGCCTGTCTGGATATTTGCCCAACCCAGGCTATTGTAGCGCCCTATCAAGTTGACGCCCGACGTTGCGTGTCATACCTGACCATTGAGCTGCAGGGTTCTATTCCTGAAGAGCTCAGACCGCTAATAGGCAACCGCATCTACGGCTGCGACGACTGCCAGATAATCTGCCCGTGGAATCGTTTCGCCAAACTGAGCAATGAAAAAGACTTCAGCCCCAGACACCGATTAAACACCCGGCAGTTACTGGATGTGTTCAGCTGGAGCGAAAGCACGTTTTTAGCAAACACCGAAGGGTCGGCGATACGGCGTATAGGCCATGAACGCTGGTTGAGAAATATTGCGGTGGCTTTAGGCAATGCGCCCTCATCAGAGCTTGTTATTGATGCCCTGAAACTCAAACTCAATCATCCTTCCACTTTGGTGAGAGAGCATGTGCGATGGGCACTAGATCAACACAGCACAAAATGCCCTTCATTTTAAGTACTTGGTGTTCTTCGTGGTGTTATGCTTTTACGTTCGGTAACCGTTAAAACCTGTGCTGCAATTTAGCAAAAAACTGATCCGTAGCTGAAACCAGTGCATCGATCATTTCTTCACCCTGGGCAATATGACCGGCATTGGGCAATATGACATATTCAGCATCGGGCAAGGCCTGATGCAAACTCAACCCCGCATCTATCGGGCAAAGCAAATCCTGACGACCATGAATAATGACAGTCGGAATATTTTGCAACTTGCTGCAATTATCCAGAATCTGGTTCTCGGTAATAAAATAGTGATGCTTGGCGTAATGCAATTCCATACGCGCCTGTTTGACCATTTTTTCAGTGACATGATCGGTCTGACTATCCAGCTGATAGGCATTACCTATCGCTACTTGAGCACTCCAGCCCATCCATTCTCTGGTAACGCGCCTTTTGGCAATTTCATCCCCACCCCAAAGCGCATTACAGATCGCCTGCACAGGATTTTCCTGCTCTTGCTCAGGGATGCTTGCCAGCAGGCGTTGCCATTGCTCAGGATAAATACGCCGTGCCCCGTCTTTTGCAAACCAATCCAAATCCTGCTGCCGCGCCAGAAACACCGCCCGGATAATCAGGCCTGCGGTTTTATCAGGATGCTGCTGAGCGTAAAGCAAAGCCAGAGCACCGCCCCATGAACCCCCAAATACCAGCCACTGCTTAATTGCCAATTGCTGTCTGATGCGTTCCATGTCATCAATCAAGTCCTGGGTCGTATTGTTTTCCAGCTCGCCAAACGGCAGGGACAGTCCACAGCCACGCTGATCAAACAAAATAATGCGGTAATAATCAGGATTAAAAAAGCGCCGATGATCCGGTTTAGTACCTGAACAAGGTCCGCCGTGCAGAAAAATAACCGGAATCCCGTCGGGATTGCCGCTTTGCTCAACATAAACTGAATGCTTGCTTCCGGTATCAAGAAAAAAAGTCTGGTAAGGTTGAATTTCTGGGTAAAAATTTTTCATGATTGCGATCGAATTAAGCGGTCTGATAAAACATTTTTTTGTCCATGTCATTAGAGCAACGATAAAAACCGGCGGGCATAAAAAAGGAGGGGTATTATGCCCTCCTTTTTTTCTTGTATCAGTTTAGCTGCTTAAACTAGAAGCCGATACCGACATAACCGCCAGCAGTTAAACCATTGGTGTTTACACCATCGGCGTCCCCACCCGTTAAATGGTAACGGGCATCAACACCGACGAAGATATCTTTCCACAGCCTGTAATCAAGACCGCCAGCGAACATAACACCAGGATTTAACACTGTAATAGATTCTGATGGTGGGCTAATAACGTGGATCCCTAAGCCAACTGGGATAACCCAAGGTCTAAGGGCGCTGCCCTTAAGAAACTTGATTTTAGGCGCTGCGGTTAACGTAAATTGATTAACCGTAACATCCCTAGCAGCTGTTCCGCCAGCTAGACAAGTAGGATTAGATGCCAAACAGTTGCCTTTGGCATTACCGAAATTTTTATACTCGAACATTAACTCAGCCAGCACTTCAGTGTTGTTGGCCAATCCCCAAACATTGTCTGTAAGTCCAAAATCAAAACCAGCACCGATATACCATGCGTCTGTATCCGCCCTATCTTGAGCGCCCAACGGGACAACATCGCTTTGAATAGACACGCCGTTCCGACCCTGATCCATCCTAGCATAACCGCCACGGAAGAAAATATCGTTATCGTGTTTTACAGATGCGGGTGGTGCGGCCTTAACTGAAGTCATCCACTGGTCCAACTCCTGCACCTTAGCAGAATCCGCACTCGAAGCAGGGCGACCAGCTTGAGCTTTTAAAGCTTGCAATTCATATTGCAGGGATTGCAGTTGAGCTTCCAGCGCTTCAACTTTGCTGTTTACAGCAGCTACTTCAGCATGATGCTGAGCCACTGAACCCGCCAAAGCTTGTGGCGCAACCAAAGCACCTGCTACAGTTAAAGTTGCTGTGGCAATACCCCAGCGCATATTATTTTTGTTTGTCATTGGTCCCCCTCATGAGGTTGTTATAATGCATTTTGGTTTTATACAACAAAACATATTTTACGAGTCATGATGGTAGCAGTAAAACCAAACCATCACAAGTTTTAATGTTATTTTTTTATTATTAATTAGTTATTTATTATCAACAAGTTATATTGATATATTAACTATATTTCTTGACTTGTTGATTTAACGCAACAAAAGCTCTAATCGCATATTTTAAATGCCCATTTAAGTTCCATCATTGGCATCTGAATATTGCCAAAATCAGGAAAAGGAAACATTACACTTTTCTTTTCAGTCACCTGATTTTTAATAGTTACAATTATATTCCTGCTTCCTGATTAGCAAGCTTTCACCTGTGGACACTCTTGTTATGTAATAATTGACCTGTCACACATCAAGCTAGCTCTAGGCATTCCCTTATATTCATGACTACAATTCCAGACATTACCATCATCGGCGGCGGCGTTATCGGCCTGTTAACAGCAAGAGAGCTTATTAACGCCGGAGCAACTGTTACCGTTATCGATAAAAACCGGCTTGGACAAGAATCTTCCTGGGCCGGCGGCGGGATTTTACTCCCCCTTTATCCGTGGCGGCAAGCAGATGCGATCAGCCGGCTCGTATTACAGAGCCTTATCCTGTATCCAAACCTGGCGGCACAATTAACGGCTGACACGGGGCTAGACCCGGAATGGACGCCATGCGGCTTATTGATTACCAAAAATCCCGATATTACGGCGGCGATAAACTGGTGCGAAAGTAACCGCATTCGCTTCGAACAAGCCGGCCCCGAATTTTTTAGCGCACTTAAAACACAACCGGAAAAACCGCTCTGGTTACCGGAAATTGCCCAGATGCGTAATCCCCGCCTGCTTAAGTCGTTAAAACAAGACCTTATCAATAAAGGCGTCACGCTGATCGAACATAGCGAACTGACAGCCGTCACGATAACCGACCAACGGATAAGCGCCATCAGCACCACGACCGGTCAATATGGCGTCAATGAACTGATTGTTGCCACAGGCGCATGGACAGGCCAATTGTTCCAGGGCATTTTTTCGGACCTTATCGGTGCCAAACCCAAAGTATCCCCCGTTAAAGGACAAATGCTGGTATTTGATGCCGAACCGGACACCTTGAGCCATATCGTACTGGACGGCGACCGTTATTTAATCCCGCGCCGCGACGGCAAAATCCTGGTCGGCAGTACCGTTGAACAGGATAGCTTTAATAAAACCACCACAACGTCAGCCAGGGATAGCCTAAGCAAGTTTGCTCTGGAGATTTTGCCTGCGCTGCAAAACTACCCATTACAGCATCACTGGGCAGGCATAAGGCCAGGTTCTGAATACGGCGTACCTTATATCGGCAAACACCCGGAAATAAGCAACTTGAGCATCAATGCCGGACACTTTAGAAACGGTTTGGCAATGGCACCCGCATCAGCGCAATTAATTGTTGACCTGGTGTTAAACCGCCCGACTGCCGTTGCACCAGAACCTTATCAATTATCCAGGGCGGACTAACCGCCATAACCTCCCACAACACGCATCCGCCATGAATCTCTACCCATTTTTCCGCCCGCTTCTATTTTCCCTAAACCCTGAAACCGCGCACGAAGTCACCCTGAAGTTGCTGAAAGTCGCCTCGGATTCCGGCTTATCAAAACTGCTTTACCCAGCCATTGCCGACAAACCGGTTACGGTAATGGGACTGAGCTTTAAAAACCCGGTCGGACTTGCAGCCGGTTTGGACAAAAACGGCGATTACATCGACGCGCTGGCTGCCATAGGCTTTGGCTTTATCGAAATCGGCACCGTCACACCACGCCCGCAACCCGGCAACCCCAAGCCGCGCCTGTTTCGCCTGCCAGAATATAACGCCATCATCAACCGCATGGGCTTTAACAATTTGGGTATCGACCACCTGCTGGAACAAGTCAAAAACTCGCCATACCAGGGCATATTAGGCATCAACATCGGCAAAAACTTTGATACCCCCATCGCCAACGCCGCCGATGATTACCTGATCGGCCTACGTAAAGCCTATCCACACGCCAGTTACATCACCATCAACATTTCTTCGCCCAATACCCAAAACCTGCGCCAATTGCAACAAGGTGACGAAATCAAAAACCTCATCGCGCAATTGAAGGAAGAACAGCTCAAACTGCAACAAAAACACAGCCGCTATGTGCCTCTGGTGTTAAAAATCGCTCCCGATTTAACTGACGAAGAAATTCGCCATATCGGCAGATTATTACTGGAATACGTCATCGACGGCGTCATCGCCACCAACACCACCATCGCACGGGATGCCATCGCCAACCACCCGCTCGCCAACGAAACCGGCGGCTTAAGCGGTGCGCCTGTCAAAAAAAAATCGACCTATGTCGTGCGCGGCTTGGCGTCGGAATTAGGCGGAAAAATCCCCATCATTGCCGCAGGCGGGATATTAAATGCCGAAGATGCCCAGGAAAAAATAGCCGCTGGCGCGAGTCTGGTACAGGTTTATAGCGGCTTGATTTATCGCGGGCCGGAATTGGTGGCGGATATTGTGAACGGGTTTGATAACTTGTAGGATGTTGGGCAACGAAATACTGTTACTTCAATAAGGACAAGCCCTTATGCAAACCATGATAGATATCGAAGAGCAGCAACTCAATGAATTGTTGTTTTATACCCACGCCAAAACAGTTAACGAAGCCATCCTGTTGATTGTTAATAATTACTTGTCAGAAAAGGAGCATTTAAATCATTCACTTGAACAGAATGACCCTGTACTAATGCAGAAAAAGCAATTATTGAAAAATATCCAAGACCGATTTACCGAGATTCCCAAAGAAATAAAATTGGCTGACGAACTAATCGCCGAACGCCGTATTGAAGCATCGCAAAAATGAAAATGGGTAGTGGTTATATTTTAACTGGCATGTTCCAAATTATATTCATGAATAAAAAGCTGCAAGGCGATACGATGGAAGCCGTCATTTTTGGAAAAAGACAAGGATTTGCGTACAAACCGGGCGAGCCGC
>Ga0208754_100285_pt1 | contig 12415 bp, 14 predicted proteins | sample LakWasMet55_HOW8_2_FD_183889 | JGI IMG/M metagenome (GOLD analysis project Ga0208754, IMG submission 183889) | Freshwater sediment methanotrophic microbial communities from Lake Washington under simulated oxygen tension - Sediment Metagenome... | ecosystem: Environmental > Aquatic > Freshwater >... | reverse complement strand
TAAAAACTTTATTTAAAAAACTTGTTATAAAATTCCGAGGCCGGCGCGTTCTTAGACTAAAAGCAAAAAAATATGAGGTGTACACGGCAGTACATTGCATAAAAGGGGTTAAGTTTATGCTGCGCGGTAAGCTTAAAGGCAAGCCGCGTAAAAGTTGCGTTAAAATGATGGCTGGGCTTACACCCGGCCAAACCATTAAAACCGAAACACATTATAGCAAACTGCACACGTACAATCGTTACGGGGCATATGGCTTTAAAGCTTGAGTTTCATATCACTAACATGAAAAATTTATTCTATTTAAACTTTCTTGAAAGCAAGCTGGAGCAGAAATGTTCTATTAAAAAATTTGTTAAGGGTTTTGAGCGACTTCCGGGCCCTGGAACTTTTTTGACGCTGGACTGCGGGGGCCGCGTTTTTCCTAATAAGTCGGAAGCTAAAAAAAAACTTTTTTTGTTCAGCGACGATTTTGCGGTTAAATTTAGGTTTTCTCGTGATTTATTTCTGCAGAGTTTTTTATTAACTCATCAAAAACCCTATAACAATTTCGCCCAAAAATATTTGAACAGTTTTGAGATGTTGCGCAACCTTAAGTTTTGCACGCTGCTAATTTTGAAAAAAGAGAGAGGTGGGTTTCTGGTTCGCGCGGCCGGCTTCGTTTGTTTTCTTCCTAAACGTTCTTACGCGCAACTTTTCAGTCAAATTGCTGCGGCTCATTTTGCAGCTTTTTTGAACTATCAATTGCACACCTTGCTGCTTTTTTTATTAAAGATCAGCATAAAAATAAAAATTGACCGTCGCGTTTTTTCTGCCCTGTGCGAAAAAGCCTGCTTTCGGGCGTTGCTTAAAAAAAAAATAACTGTTAACCGGGCGCTCCTTTCCAGCAAGTTGCCGCTTAAACACCGCTTTGGTGTTTCCCACGAAAAATCACGTGAGTTAGCTTTTAAATTTAAACTTTCCTCTTCTTACTTTAGAAAAAAATTTCTTAATAAAAAACGCACTAAAAAGGGTCGCGTGAAATTTGTTCTTTGTTTGGAAAAAGAAAGAAATGAGTCCGAGCTCGAAGAAACTGAGTCTGGTGAAGTTGAAACCGATGAAAAAGAAACCGTCGGAATAGAGGTCGACGGGCCAGAAATCTGTGAGCCGTTGACCAATAAGGAGGAGCTTTTTGTAGCCGAACTAATTTGGTTTACACATAGCGAAAAGCCTCAAGAGGAGCTTTTGGAGTGCGAGACTGAAGCCGACTTTGATGAAATCGAGGAGGCGGCAGAGGCAGAAAGGCTTACGCTTTCTGGCATGGTGCCAGAATTGATGGGCTATGCCAGTTAAGCAGCCAAAGTTGAAGCACGGCAAAGTGCTTACGCGGACCGGTTTGGTAACATAACTGGTAATGTTTGAGATTGCAAATTTTAATAAACAGGTTCGAGCCCTGTCCAGACTTAGGGCATTTAATTGCACTTTATTTATTTACTAAACACATGTTAATTTTAATTATTTTATTTCCCCTTTTGGGGTTTTTGGGTGGAGCCGTTTTTGGAAAACATATAGGTAGAGCGGGTGTTTGCTTAATAACAACACTGTTTACTTTTTTTGCTTTTTTACTATCAGTTTATTTTTTTTGTTACACCCTTCGTTTTCAGGCTGTCTATATTTTAACTTTGGCTCAATGGTTAAATGTTGACAACCTTTCCGTTGATTGGTGCTTTTGTTTTGATAGCCTAACGGTTGTCATGTTGTGCATTGTAACTTCTATATCAACCTTCGTGCACTTATATTCAACGGATTATATGTCGGGGGACCCGCACCTTTCACGTTTTATGTCCTATTTATCGCTTTTTACATTTTTTATGCTGATTTTAGTAACAGCAAACAATTTTTTACAAATGTTTGTTGGCTGGGAGGGCGTAGGAGTTTCCTCCTATTTGTTGATTAATTTTTGGTACACTAGAATTCAAGCAAACAAAGCCGCAATTAAGGCAATGCTAATCAATAGGGTTGGCGATTTTGCTTTATTGCTAGCTATTTTTACCATTTATTTTAATTTTAATAGCCTCAATTATGATACAGTTTTTACATTAGCACCTTTGGCATTAGGTAATGAAATTGTTGTGGGCAGCTTTCATGTGCCGGCCCTTGATGCTATTTGCATTTTTCTTTTTTTAGGGGCTATGGGTAAGTCGGCCCAATTGGGGTTTCACACCTGGTTACCCGACGCAATGGAAGGGCCCACCCCTGTTTCTGCGCTTATTCATGCCGCAACCATGGTAACGGCAGGAGTTTTTCTTTTAATTCGCTGCTCTTACCTAATTGAATTTTCACCAATTGCGTTAAACATAATTACAATTGTCGGGGCATGCACGGCATTTTTTGCCGCCACAACAGGACTTTTTCAAAACGATATAAAAAGGGTTATCGCCTATTCGACCTGTAGTCAATTGGGCTACATGATTTTTGCTTGCGGGCTTTCAAGCTATGAGGTTGGCATTTTTCACCTGTCAAACCACGCCTTTTTTAAGGCGCTTCTTTTTTTGGGCGCCGGGTCTGTTATTCATGCCCTGGCCGACGAACAGGATTTGCGAAAAATGGGCGGTTTAAAACAGGTATTGCCTTTTTCTTACGCGATAATGTTAATTGGCTCTTTGGCTTTAATCGGTTTCCCCTTTTTGGCCGGGTTTTACTCCAAAGATGTTATTTTAGAATTAAGCTTTGCCAAATATACCGTTGGCGGGCATTTTTCATTTATTCTTGGCACACTTGCTGCTTTTTGCACAGCTTTTTATTCCACGCGTGTTTTGTTTTTGGTTTTTTTATCTGCCCCCAACGGCAATAAAAACATCATTTTTAATGCGCACGAAGGCTCTTGAAGGTTGACTTTACCGCTTTTTTTTTTAAGCTTTTTGAGTGTTTTTATAGGCTTTCTATCAAAAGATTTACTTATTGGTTTTGGCACAGATTTTTGGGCTTCTTCGATTTGAGTTTTACCATCTAATTACTTGTTATTGGATGTTGAGTTTATAAGCACGGGTTATAAAATTTTGCCTCTTATGTTTACCGCAGCTGGCGCGTTTTTTGCCTATTTTTTGTACGGGGCCTATTTGTTTGAATATTTTAAAATTAAAAAATCATTGTCTTATAAGTGATTTTATAATTTTTTTAATAAAAAATGATTTATTGACCGTTTGTACACTGAGTTTATAGTTCAAAACATTATGCAGTCAAGTTTTAATTTTTTTTATAGGGATGTTGACAGGGGGTTGCTTGAAAAGGCTGGCCCCAGTGGTGTCGTTGACTTTATTTTTTTTTTAATAAGTAAGATAAAATCTCTGCAGTCAGGGCTAGTACTGAATTATTTGTCGCTTTTTATGTGGTCTCTTTTGTTTATTCTTGCTGTTGTTTATAAAATTGTTATGGTATAAGCCGCTTCTTTGCTTGTTTTGGGTTTAAGTTTGCTTTTTGCGTAGACGTAAAAAAAAGCGCCCGCAAAACTGCGGTTTGGTGTGTTTTTATTATTGTCTTCCAATTGTTCTATGACTTATGAATCTTGAGCCAGTTATACCCGCAGCCACCCTGCTGTAAAAATTGTTACACAACCAAAAATGGTGTTAAAACGCAGAAAATGAAATGAAATGCCGTTAACAGAGGTTCGTTGGCGGTTAAAACGTAAATATAAAGCTTATTACACGTTTTTTTCACGTTGGTACGCCTCAACTAATCACAAAGACATCGGAGTGCTTTATTTAATCTTTGGTGGGTTTTCTGGAGTTTTGGGCACAACAATGTCGATGCTTATTAGAATGGAATTGTCTCAACCCGGAAGTCAAATTTTAAATGGTAATTACCAACTGTACAACGTGTTAGTTACAGGCCACGCCTTTCTAATGATTTTTTTTATGGTTATGCCAATAATTATTGGAGGGTTTGGTAATTTTTTTTTACCGTTAATGATTGGTGCCCCGGACATGGCATTCCCTAGGATGAATAATGTGTCTTTTTGGCTGTTACCTCCTTCTTTAGCACTTTTGGTTTTTTCAACGTTTGTTGAATCAGGTGCCGGAACAGGCTGGACGGTTTATCCGCCGCTAAGCAGCGTACAGGCGCACTCTGGCCCATCTGTGGATTTAGCAATTTTTAGCCTTCATTTATCTGGCGCTGCTTCCATTTTGGGTTCAATTAATTTTATTACAACTACGTTTAATATGAGATCACCCGGTCTTTCTATGCACAGGCTACCGCTGTACGTGTGGTCACTTTTAGTTACCTCGTTTTTATTGGTGCTTTCACTACCAGTACTTGGGGGCGCCATTACAATGCTCTTAACAGATCGAAATTTTAACACAACCTTTTTTGATCCTGCAGGCGGCGGCGATCCTGTTTTATACCAACATTTATTTTGGTTTTTTGGACACCCAGAAGTTTATATTCGTGTGCCCTTTCGCTGTTAATAACACAGTCATAATTAAAATGATTGGCTTTGCTAAAAACTTGGCAATTAAAACATTTTCCTTTGAAGTAGTGACAGGCACTTATTTTAAAAACAGGTAAAAATATTGCGGTAGCGGTTTTTATAAGTTTAAGACCTACTTGATTAATCATTGTGCACAGAGCCCAGTTCTACGAACCAAAATTAAAATTCACACTCTTTTAATTACAAGCCCAGCAATTGATAAAAAGATTGTTTTGTTTAGTTTGGGTTAGGTTATTCCCGAAACATTTTTAGCAAACAAACAAATTTCTAAAAAGCGGGGGCTTCACGCACATTGTGTGCTATTACTAGCAATTTGGAAAAATGTTTTGTTGAACATTTGGACCACCCTAAGTAGCCTGCCAGTCTGGCCGCCAAAAGGGGTGTTTGGGCATTGCTTTTTACGTGCCAAATTAAAGAGCTGTATGAGTTAAAAAATTCATGTACGGTTCGGGGGAGAGCTTCTAGGCCTGTTTGTGCTAATGTTTTGTTTATCCTACTAATTTTGCCTGCTTTTGGAATGATTAGTCACGTTATTTCGAAATATTGCGACAAGCCAATTTTTGGTTATCTTGGAATGGTCTACGCAATGATTTCAATCGGCGTACTGGGTTTTGTCGTGTGGGCTCATCACATGTTTACCGTCGGCTTAGATGTAGACACGCGCGCCTATTTTACAGCAGCTACCATGATTATTGCGGTGCCAACTGGAATTAAAATTTTTTCGTGGCTCGCGACTATGTGGTCTGGATCAATTATTTTTGATACCCCTATGCTATTTGCAATGGGTTTTCTCTTTTTATTTACTCTTGGTGGTTTAACCGGAGTGGCTTTAGCAAACTCTGGTATTAACGCAGTAATGCACGACACTTACTATGTTGTTGCCCATTTCCACTACGGTGTGTCATCTATAATGTTGTTCTGGGCTTATAAGTGTCAGTGACAAGCTGTGTTTTTCTAAGGGCCGCAAGCTGTCGGCGGTCTACGGTCAAGCGCTATTTTTCGCTTTTTTGAAAAATTAAAAAAGAAAAACAACACAAATAGAAAAAACTCCGCAAATTTTCGCCTGGCACCCATTTAAAAAAAGGAAAACAAAAGCAACCATATAAATTAATTGATTAGAGAAATAAAATTTATTTTTAAGCCCGGCCAACACGCGTTTACGTAATGCCAAAGTTTTGGGTAAAGTGCAATAAATTTGCAACGACTTATGAGTTTAATTAACGGGAAGACCTAAACATTTTACAAAATTTGAAATGTCCACCAAATAAAAAGGAGGGTTAGAAAAAAAATTGCTTTCAAGGCTATACACAAAGCGCGTTAGTGCGCGCTATGCTTTTTTACCGTGTGTCACGTGTTTAAATAAACGGGTTATGGTGCTTTTACTGGCGAAAGCGTGTAAAATTAAAAATTTTAAGCTTAGTTCAGGGCCCGCTGCGGAAAATTCCGTTTTGCCGGTAGCCATTGTTTTTAAAACCAAAGCAGGACGCCCGCCCAAACTTAAAATTTTCTCTCGCCGTCATAAAAACGGGAAAAAGGTCTACAAATTCCTGGTGGTGAAGCAGATTTGTGCCTTTTACAGAAACAATAAGCCTTAGTTTTTTTTTAACCGAAATTTTTCTAACCAGTTGTATTATTTTTTTATTGCTTTCTAACGGCGCAACTATCGTGAAGTTAAAAAACAATTTTCCTTTTGTGCTGAAAGAGGTAGCGCAGCAAAGTTTTTTTCTTCTTTGCATCTGCGTTTTTTTTTTATGTTTTTTAAACTTAGAAATAAACTCTTTCTCTTCTGTTTTTTCCGTTGATAGCAGCACAAATAACCTAAAATTTTTTATTTTAGGGCTCAGCGCTCTTCTTGTTTTATTGGTGCTGCCCTCATTAAAAATCCAAAAATTAAATTTTTTTGAGTTCTTTATTTTTTTTTTGCTTTCAACATTAGCGCTAGTTTCAGTTGTCAGCACAGAAAATTTAGTTTTCTTTTATCTGGTCTTAGAAATGCAAACCCTTTGTTTTTATGTTTTAGCCACCTTCAACCGAAAATCGGCCTTTTCAACAGAAGCGGGGTTAAAATATTTTTTGCTCAGCTCTTTTATGTCCGCCTTTCTTTTATTGGGCATGGCTGTTTTTTACTCGTGCCTGGGAACTCTAAATCTTCCGGAAATGTACAACCTTTTAGCCTTTGATTTATTTAATCCGGCGTTGCGCTTAGCTCTAAACTACGCGGGCATATGCGTTATTATGGTTCTTTTGTTTAAAATTGCCTGCGCCCCCTTTCACTTTTGAGTTGCAGATGTTTACGAGGGAGCGCCGCTGGCTTCGACTCTAGTTTTTTCTATAGTGCCAAAAATCGGTTTTATATTTTTTTTTATCCGCTGAGTTTCTTGCTTAAACAGCATTTCTAACAATTTTACAGACCTTTTACTGTTTTTTGGCGTTCTTTCCTGTGTTGTAGGAACACTTTTTTCCTTTTATCAAAAAAGGCTAAAAAGGCTGGTTATTTTTAGCTCTGTCGCGCAAATTGGCTTTTTAGTGAGCGGCCTTGCTCTGAACTCCATCGAAGGGTGCGTTAGCGTGCTTGTTTTTTTGCTTATCTACCTTCTAAGTGCCTTTTTGTTGTGGGGGCATGTTGTTGCTTTTTATGGATTTCAAAAGAAAACAAAAGGGTTTTTTTCGAACAGTTTAAGCAGCCTTCATTTGACGGGGTTTGCCGGTCTCTTTTTGAAAAATGCAACGTGGGCGGTTTCTTTATTGATTCTTTTTTTTTCGGTGGCGGGCATTCCGCCGTTTGCTGGCTTTTTTGCAAAAGTTATTATTCTTTTAGAATTGGTGGCTAAAAATAATTTTTTTGCGGCCGTTCTGCTGATATTAATAAGTTCTGCTTCCGTTTTTTATTACATTAGAGTTTTAAAAACTTTGTTTTTTGAACATAAAAAGAAAAAAAATCAAGAAGACAGCTTTCAGATTGTTTTTACAAACCCACACAATCAAAAGATGTACTTTGTTTTTGCACTGTTTTTAAGTTTTTTGAGTTTTTTTCTTTTTTGGCCAACAGGCTTAAACGTTTTAACCAGTAACATTGCTTTAATAAGCATTTTTTAACCAAACAAACACGCGCCATGCCAATGAACAGCAATTTAGGACAAATAATGCCAACGATGAACATTCATTTTTACAAGTCCGAAAAAATAATTTCAGCAACAAGTCAAAACATTTCGGACCTTTTAAACTGTTTAAAACGACACATTAACAGCCAGTACAGAACCCTTTCCTGTTTATCGGGAGTCGATTTTTCCTACTCTAAACACCGGTTTAATGTTGTTTATGAGCTTTTAGGCTTTACGTTTTTTAGCCGCGTCAGAGTAAAAGTTTTTATTAATGAGATAACTGCAATTAGCTCGGCGGCTAAAACTTTTGTTAATTCTGATTGAATGGAGCGAGAGATTTGGGACCTTTATGGCATTTATTTTTCAGGCCACAAAGATTTACGCCGAATTTTAACCGATTATGGGTTTGAGGGTTTTCCAATGAGGAAAGATTACCCCCTTTCTGGCTTTGTTGAATTACGCTACGACCAAAACAAAAAAAGAATTGTTGTTGAAAATCTAGAGTTAGCCCAAGATTTTCGCTTTTTCTCATTTGAATCAAGTTGATAAAAGTGCAAGTTTCAGTTAACCAAAATGGCGAAATGGTAGACGCGGCAGCCTTAGGAGTTGTTTTACAAAAATGTGAGTGGGGGTTCAAGTCCTCTTTTTGGTAAACTTTAAAAATTTGCTCTTAGTAAAATTTTCAAATGAGTTTTTTTTATTCTGAGATTTCAAGCCTTGGGCTATTATTTATTTTTACTGTTTTTCTTGCCACGGTAATTATCAGCTTTTCTTTTTTAGCCAGCAGCTCAAACCCCGACTTTGAAAAGGTGTCGGCCTACGAGTGCGGTTTTGACCCCTATGAAGATGCGCGAAATGTTTTTGATGTTCGTTTTTACTTAATTGCAATTCTGTTTATTGTGTTTGACTTAGAGGCGGTTTATTTTTTTCCGTGGTCCGTTGCCTACGAGTTTTTAAACACCGACGGGCTTTGGGTTATGTTTGATTTTATTCTTGAGCTGATAGCGGGGTTTATCTATGCTTGACAAGTCGGCACTTTATCGTGAAAATAAAAAGCACTAAGGCTTTGTGAGGGCCTTGTGCAAACCCGCCCCGACGCCGGAAGTCTTTGTGGGTACGGGGTACAAAAAGTTAACTGTTATGAACTGTTTTAAAATTTCTTTGGTAAAAAATTTACTTGTTTATGTTTTACAAACTAAACTGTGCGCTGTTTAGCTAAAGAAAATAGCTTAATTTGGTAAAGCATTGGTTTTCAAAATCGACGTTAAGGGTTCAAGTCCCCTTTTTCTTGGTGTGAAAAATTTTATATCGCTTATTCAAACTCGTCAGCCATAGTGGCCCCAATTTATGAATATCGTTATTATTACAGTACTTTGTTTTATGTTTGCTTTTGGTCAGGAAGCTTCCAACACGTGAACAGGCGCTAATTTCCGGGTGCCGCTATGTACTAGCCGCTTTAATAGGCTATCATAGTAGTTTCATCTTCACCGCCCTTATAAGAATAATTATAAAAATAATGGGCGGCTCTTAACCGTGTTGGCAAGCAGCTCAAACCCCGACTTTGAAAAGGTGTCGGCCTACGAGTGCGATTTTGACCCCTATGAAGATGCTAGAAATGTTTTTTGATGTTCGTTTTTACTTAATTGCAATTCTGTTTATTGTCTTTGATTTAAAGGTAGTTTATTTTTTCCGTCGGTGAGTTTTGAGTTATCTTTGATTTTATTTTTGAGTAGTCCGCAGGGTTTATCGCTGCTTAACAAGTCGGCACTTAACCATGTTAGCCCGTACTTCGCACCCATTCCATTTGGTAGACCCCAGCCCCTGGCCTTTGGTTGGAGCCTTTTCAGCGTTCATGTTAACTTTTGGTGGTGTTTTAAATATGCATGGCTACGAAGAAAGCGCCTTCCTTTGAAAATGTGGCTTTTTACTTTTAGCCTTTGTTATGTTTGTTTGATGGCGTGATATTATCAGAGAAGGCACTTTTGAAGGCCAGCACACCCGATCTGTTCAAAATGGTTTAAAATTGGGGGTTTTACTTTTCATTTTATCAGAAGTGATGTTTTTTTTCGCGTTCTTTTGAGCATTTTTCCACTCTAGCTTTAACCCAAGTCCTGCTTTAGGGGGGGTTTGGCCGCCGGCTTATTTAACCGTTTTAGATGCCTGGCAAGTACCGTTATTAAACACAATTTTACTTTTAAGTTCAGGCGCCTCTGTTACCTGGGCACATCATGCAATTTTGGCGGGTTCAAAAAAAGAGGCTTCTATCTCTTTAATTGTTACCATTTGTTTGGCTGTAATTTTTACATTACTACAGGCTTTTGAATATATAACAGCCCCTTTTACAATTTCTGACAGCGTTTATGGCTCTTGTTTCTATATGGCGACAGGGTTTCATGGTTTTCACGTGTTTGTTGGGACAGTTTTTTTGACTGTTTGCTTAATTAGGCTTTATGTTAATCATTTTACCACAACCCACCATTTTGGTTTTGAGGCGGCTGCCTGATATTGGCATTTTGTCGACGTGGTCTGATTGTTTCTTTTTATTACAGTTTATTGGTGGGGAAATTAACATGATGGCTAACTACTTCTTACATCTAATGCTTTTAATTTTTATCAGCCTTTTGTTATTTTGGTGCGGCGGCGGCACGTTTGGCTTTAGCCGCGTTAAAAATTTCGATGATTTTTGGCGCTGGTTTGCCGAGAAGCAAAGGCGCAAGCTTTTTATTCGCTGCCTATATCTCTCGTGCGCCACAGCTTGACTTTTAAGTGTTTTACTAAAAAGCCTCTAATTCATAACACAAAAAGCGTGGCGCACTCTCAAATGTCAATATTGTGTAGCACGCGACTCGAAGCTGCAAGAAAAAGGAAATGACCGAGTGGTTTAAGGTATTAGTTTGCTAAATTGACGTACAAAAAATTGTACCGCAGGTTCAAATCCTGTTTTCCTTAACATGGGTTTTTTACACACTGCAACAATTAATTTAACAATTATTTTTGGTTTTATGATAGCTTTTTCCTCAAACCCAATGAACAGCATTCTTTTTTTAATTGGAATTTTTTTTAATTCTTTTATTTTGCTGTCCTATTTTCACATTGAGTTTTTGAGTGTTCTTTTTGTTTTAATTTACGTTGGCGCTATTGCCATCCTTTTTTTATTCGTGATTATGATGTTAAATTTAAAATCTGTTGAAACCAACGCTTTAAACTTTAACTTTGTTTTTAAAACTTTTTTAGTGGCAATTTTTTTTTATTTATTTTTTTTTGCGGTTTTTCATTTTTTAGATTCTTTGTACGCGGACAGCGAAAGTTTTTTACTACACCAACAGCTAAACACTCTTTCAACCATTGATGTTTTTTCAAACATTAACAGCATCGGTCAAACACTTTTTAATTATTTCAGCGGGTGTTTTCTAGTTGCGGGTCTTATTCTATTGACTGCACTTGTGGGGGCGATTGTGCTTTCCCAAAATTTTAAAACGGGGCACCGCGGCGTCAACGTGCCGGCGGCACTAGTCCGCCATCGTGGCAACTTGCTGCGGCACAGTGCCGCAGCTTGGTTGCCTGGTCTTTGGGTGAAAATGGGCGCCTGCTGAGCGGGCAGTAAAAAGTTTCTATGACTGTTGGCCTTTTCGGCTCATGCAGTAATAACAAGTTCGCCGGCGGAGCTGGAAGTGTTAAGGTTAAAGGCGCCGTTTTATTTAAAATGGCTTGTTGCCTTTGTGGTTGACGCCCTGTTTAGAACCCCCAAAACCCGTAGGCCCAGGTTTTGGGAGTTTAAGTTAACAACACCGCCGGCCAAGCCGTGAGAGTTTTTCACCGATTCATTTTCTAATTTTTTATTAAAGGAAGTCATAATGATTCCCGGTAAACTGGCCCTTATTATTTTTTTAATAAATGCCGCAGGAATTATTTGTTGTTTGTTGGGGGCAGGAAGCAGTGCCGACCCAGACTCTTTATTGCCACCAAGCGATTTTGAGTTTAACGAAAGGACTGCTGAGCCCCCAATGGAGGCGAAGGAGTCCGAAATAGAGGCGGATGATCCGTCAACAGAGTGAACGTTACTTTTATGGGCCTCTGCGTTCCTTTTGTGTTCTTTTATTATTGCCGCGACCAAAACATTTTAGCAAAGCTTTTGGGCATTACAGTTTAATTTAAAAACTTAACCGCCTGGACTTTGAAGTTTTTAGTTTAATTGGTTAAAACGCACTGCTCATAACAGTGAGCATATAGATTCAAGTTCTATAAAACTTACCAACGATAAAAATTTATGTTTTTAATTCAAATTTCTAGTAACGCCTTGTTGTTTTTTATAGGAGTTTTTGGCATTTTAGTTAACCGAGATCATGTGCTAACTATCTTAATGTGCGTTGAACTTATGCTGCTGGCGCTCAACATCACCTTTATTTTATTTGCCAGCTACCTTGACGATTTGGTAGGGCAAATTCTTTCTCTTTTTGTGCTTACCGTGGCTGCAGCAGAAGTGGCAATAGGGCTAGCTATATTGATTCTTTTCTTTAGTGTTCGCTTCAACATTCGTGTAAATTAATAGCTTAAAATTTAAGTGTACCAAAACATTTTTCCCCTTTCGCGTGGATTTTTTATAGTGTTCCTAACTCCAAGCGAAAGCAGGGGCGCTAACTTTAAATTGTAGAGTCTTGGTTAATGTCAATCAGAACACTGCCTAAAACGGGAGCCGGGAGAAAAGTGTCGCCGATTAACAATTTTGCTGATGGACCCCCTTGCACGACCAAAAATGACCCTTTTTGGCCCTATAACGTCAATCGCAGCACTGCTTAATTTTCACGTTTTTAGGCTTTTTGCGAAAATCACAAAATTTGTCGTTTTAAAA
>Ga0208754_100284_pt1 | contig 12457 bp, 12 predicted proteins | sample LakWasMet55_HOW8_2_FD_183889 | JGI IMG/M metagenome (GOLD analysis project Ga0208754, IMG submission 183889) | Freshwater sediment methanotrophic microbial communities from Lake Washington under simulated oxygen tension - Sediment Metagenome... | ecosystem: Environmental > Aquatic > Freshwater >... | reverse complement strand
ATATCGCTTAGGTCAGGGCCCGCGACACTTGGCATTTGGCCAACCGCTTTATCCGTAAACTGCTTGCCCATACCATGGGCTGCTTCTTGGGAAAGTTACTGGGTAATCCGGTTTTGCTTTTTGAGTCTTTGGTTGAGATTTAAATGTTGAGCATCGCGTCAAATGGAATTTCGATGCGATGGATCGTGTTATCAAGCAAACCTATCCAGACGGGCAACTCGTAAAATATACCTATAATAATCAAGGATTACTGGATAGCATTCCGGGTGTCATAAAAAACCTTGATTATAATGCTTCCGGTCATGTCACGATTAAAGAATATGCTAACAACAAACGTACAGATTATAGCTACAACTCAGCTAATCAAAAGTTAAAGTCAATTGTCGCGCAAGGCATTCAAAATCTGGATTATTCCTACGACAAAGTGGGTAATATTCAAGCTATTAAGGATACCGTCGGCGGAAAAACAGAAAAATTTGTTTATGATGACTTGGATAGATTGATTGCAGCAAATGATGGTAGTTACACAGATAAATATAAATATAATGCTATCGGCAATCTTTTATCGGTAAACCATAACGGCATTGCCAGCAATTATGCTTACAGCACTAAATCAAGACCGCATGCGGTTGTTAAAATAGATGTTCCCTCGCCACGGCTGGCTTCTTTTGTCGTGCATTACGGGGACAAATTCACCCTGAACAAAACAGTGCCTTTGAATGCTGTAATCGTAGACTCAGCCAATGAGTATCTGGCAAGTGAACGTGAGGATTTTTCAGGTGCATCCTGGAAGCCCTACACAACAACTCCGTTGTTTACGTTAAGTTCAGGCTATGGACGCAAGACTGTTTACTTTAAAGTACGAAAAAACGGCAAAGAATCTTCGTTAAAATTCGACAGCATTATTTATGCATCTGACAAGAATAGTGACAATATCCCCGATCATTTTGAAACTGATACCGATGAAGACGGTATTCCAGATGCTTGGGAGAAACGATATGGCTTGAATTTAAATAATGCAAGCGACGGCAGTGGAGATTTAGATGGCGATGGGGTGTCAAACAGCGATGAATTTTTGCATAGAACGAATCCTACGAATGCCGACTCCGATGGGGATGGCTGGAATGATCAAAAAGAAGCCCAAACGGGTACGCAGCCGAATAAGCCAGATACTGATAATGATGGTTTGTTAGATTCAAAAGACCCAGATTCGCGTAATCCCAATTTCCCTTCTGTAAGCGAGCATCTGAGCCTACGGCAAGGGCATTTCGACTCAGGTGGTGGCACCCCCCGTAAGGGAGCTACTTATGCTATGGCAGCCGATAGCTTTGGGTATTCGTTTCGAGGACAGTTCAGGGTCAGCCCTTTCCAAGTTTTTCCTACAGAACAGAATCTTGGCGCGGTGCTTATCGGGAAGTTATCATCGCTGTATTCTTCTGTTATCAGGAATACAAGCAACAGTTCTCAGACGATAGTATCAATGAGCCTTACTGGAGCTGACAGCAAGCACTTTTTAATAAATAACAATCAATGTGACGGGGTAACATTGCCGTCTGGTGGTCGATGCACCATCGATATCGCTTTTAAGCCGGGCAATATTGGCGCTAAGGAAGCTTCAATTCAGGTAACAGCCAATGAGGTACCCCCTCTTACTATTGGTATTTTAAAAGGCGTGGGCATTTACAAGGATAGTGATGGCGATGGTATACCGGATAGTTACGAAATAGGTCAAGGGATTGACCGTTTTGATCCTTTTGATGGAAAGAAAGATGCGGATGGTGATGGTTATAGCAATCTCAAAGAATACCTTTCAGGGAGCAATCCGAACAACCCCAATTTAACACCGGCAACGCTTAAGCTTATAGTTGACGCGGAGAATATTTCAGTTGCCGAAGGAGCGACGGTAACATTTAAAATCAAACTATCTGAAACAATTGCCAGTCCAGTGACGGTCAATGTCAAGTGGTTCTCTGGCGACAAGGACATCGTCGTGGCTTCAGGTGCCACCTTAAATTTCAATTCCGCAAATTGGAATATTTTCAAGACAGTAACAGTTGCAGCAGCAACAGATCAAGATACCATCGAATCTAACGCAGTTATACGGTTAACAGCAGCCAATCTTTCTCCTGTTGATATCGCTGTAACTGAGCGAGAGTCGGGCAGTAAATTATATTCTGTTCGAGGAATGTTTAATTCAGGCGGCAATTATAGAATGAGCGAAACTTACAGATTAAAAGATGAGATTGGAAGTACATTTTTTAATGGTTTTTTATCGGTCAGCACTACAAGTGTCATGCAAAAAGCTGCTTTATTAACTGAATCCTCAAATGCCCAAAGCGTAAAAGTGGCAAGCAGCAGTTCAATTGCTATCGAAAAAGCCCTTATGTTTACTCAATATGAACAAGTTCAGGACGCTAAAAATAGTGAAAATCAGGGTAGTGCTTTAAATGCTGTCGATAAAGAATTTTTCATTCCTGGCTACCTGAATACCTTGACTAAGGTTAGACATATATGGGAGCGGGTGAGGCTTCCCAAGCGTTTTAACGAACCTGTTGTTATTTTAGGTCCACCGACACGACATGATCTTGAATCTGGACTTGCAAGACTTCGCAATATTTCCAATAACGGCTTTGACATTAGTTTCCAAGAATGGATGTATCTTGATGGCATTCATTCACCTGAAGTTATTCCATTTATATTTTTAGAACAAGGCCGCTATGTATTGCCTGATGGTGGTATTTGGGAAGTAGGTACTTTTGATATAAAAGCACCAGAATTATGGCACCATCAGCGCTTTAACAATCCCTTTACTAAAGCGCCATATTTGTTTTTGACGATACAAACCGATAATGGCAGCAATCCTGTATCTGCCAGAGTGCGTAGTCTCAGTAGGAATGGTTTTGAAGCTGGACTATTTGGAGAGGAAGTATTGGGAGATGAACACGGCAGCGAAAAAGTTGGTTACATTGCCGTAGTTAGTCCATCAAAATCAGGCATAGTAAGTATTGGCGGATCAAAGCAATCTTATTTGCTAAAAAAAATAACAGTAAATAAAACCTGGATTCCGATAATGGATAATTTCTTAATGTTCGAAGAAGTACAATCAGCAGATGAAGCATTGAACAATTTTTATGAAACAGTTGCTGTTTTAGGATTAGGCAAACAATTGTTCGCACAAGTTATAAGTACTAAGGATAGTGATGCAATTAGTTTGCGCTTGCGAACGCCTGAAAATACTGATGATTCAAATACAAAATAGAGCGTAGTGGTGCAGATATCGCGGCAGCTTTCCAGGCATTCATCGCAAATCGTCTTCGGCGGATAGCAATCGTGTCTTATTTCATATCGCTCTCAGCATTTAACAGGATTCAAACTCTGTTTATAACTCTGATTAACCGATATAATTAAAAATAATCAATCCAGTTAGTGAGAATAGAGTGGACATTAAAGAATACATGCACGGACTTGGTCGGAAGGCTAGGGTAGCGGGAAGAGAGATTAGCAGCACCGAATCCGGCAAGAAGAATCTCGCTTTGTTGAAAATTGCCGAGGTGATTGAAAACAGCCGTGACTTGTTGATAGCGGAAAATAAGAAAGATCTCGATGCGGGCAAGCAAAACGGTTTGGATGAACCTGTGCTGGATAGGCTGGCGCTGACTGCCAAAGGCATCCAGGCGATGGTTGAAGGTTTAAAGCAGGTTGCCGCTTTGCCTGATCCTGTCGGTGAAATCAGTGGTTTAAGCTATCGGCCTAGCGGCATCCAGGTTGGGCAAATGCGCGTGCCTTTAGGTGTTATCGGTATTATCTATGAATCCCGCCCCAATGTGACAGTTGATGCGGCGGCCTTGTGCCTTAAATCCGGCAATGCTTGTATTTTGCGGGGCGGTTCGGAGTCAATCTATTCCAATCAGGCGATAGCTTTATGTATTAGCCAAGGTCTGGAAGCAGCGGGTTTGCCGAAAGAGGCGGTGCAGATTGTGGCGACGGCAGACCGTGCAGCGGTAGGCGAGCTGATAACAATGTCACAATATGTGGATGTTATCGTGCCACGCGGCGGCAAGGGGTTGATCGAAAGAATCTCCAAAGAATCCACCATCCCGGTCATCAAGCATCTTGATGGTATTTGTCATGTTTATATTGATGATAAGGCGGATATAGACAAGGCTATTGCTATTGCGGTCAATGCTAAAACTCATCGTTACGGAGTTTGCAATGCGATGGAGACCTTGCTGGTTGCCGAGGCGATTGCCCCCAAAGTATTGCCGTTACTGGCTGAAATCTATATCCAGAAAGGCGTTGAATTACGCGGCTGTCTTAAAACTTGTTCGTTGATTCCTGGTTCTATAAGAGCCACGGAAGAGGATTGGCATACGGAATATTTGGCACCCATATTGTCTATCCGTATTGTCGAAGGTATTGATGAAGCGATAGATCACATTAGCCAATACAGCTCCAGCCATACCGAAGCGATTGTTACGGAAGATTACACTTTAGCCCGCCGCTTTTTGCGGGAAGTCGATTCCAGCTCGGTAATGGTAAACGCTTCAACCCGTTTTGCGGATGGCTTTGAATATGGCTTGGGCGCAGAAATCGGTATCAGCACCGATAAGCTCCATGCCCGTGGTCCGGTTGGTTTAAACGGACTGACTTCGTTGAAGTTCATCGTTTTGGGTGATGGGCATATCAGGCAATAGTTTTGCAAACCAAGCGCAGACATTTGTCGGTAATGCGTAAATGATCGGTATTTTCGGCGGTACATTCGACCCTATACATTACGGGCATTTACGTTCCGCGCTGGAAATTAAGGATGTTTTCGGGCTTGACGAAGTCCGGCTGATTCCAAGTGCCGATCCACCACATCGCCAACAGCCTGATGTCAGCGCCACGATGAGGCTGCAAATGCTGGAATTGGCGATAAAAAACCAGCCGGGATTGAAGGCCGATGCGAGAGAATTGGCAAGGGAAGGGCGCTCATATATGGTCGATACAGTTGCGTCTTTACGGGATGACCTTCCTGACAAATCCTTGTTATTGATTATCGGCGGCGACGCCTTCAATAATTTGGCGGCTTGGCATCAATGGCAGCGGTTGTTTGACTATGCACATATTGTGGTCATGACTAGGCCAAGTTATCAAAACGAGGGGCTTGATGATTTTTTGAAAGCCCGATTGGTTAGAGAAAAACAGCAATTGTCGCGCAATTTGGCAGGCAAATTATTTTTTCAAGCCGTCACCCAACTTGATATTTCAGCAACAGCCATCAGGCGTATGATTGCAGAAAAGCAAAATCCAGGTTTTTTATTACCTGACACTGTCATAGAATACATCAAGCAACATAAGTTATACGGGACGCTTTGATCCCAAACAAATCACACGGAATTTACATGCAGACAGAAGAATTATTAAAAATTGTCCAAGATGTTTTGGATGAGCGCAAAGGGCATTACATCACCACGCTGGATGTTCGGGATAAAACCAGTTTTACCGATTACATGGTGCTGGTGACAGGGACTTCTGATCGTCACCTGAAATCTTTATGCGATTATGCCGCTGAGAAGGCAAAAGAAAATGGCGTTCCTCCTTTAGGGATTGAAGGCGACATAGGTTCGGACTGGGTTTTACTGGACTTGGGCGATGTGATTGTCCACGCGATGACTGCCCAAGCCCGCGAGTTTTACCAATTGGAAAAGTTGTGGTCAGTTGACCGCCCAAAAGAGACCGCGCAAGCTGCGGGTTAAAAATATCGCCAGCTAATCATAGCGGCTGGCATTGGCAGGTAATTTATTAAATGCGGGATGTTTGGCAATCCCGTATTGCTCAGGGTAAAAAACAGCAGCTAGGTGAAGGCCATCAGGCGGTGCGGTGACGCTGCCGAGATTGCGGTTTTTAGCGGCTAGTAACTCTTGTGTCCATCCTATCGGCTGCTTACCCATGCCAACATCCATCAAGACCCCGGCAATATTTCTGACCATGTGGTGTAAAAACGCATTGGCGGAAATGTCCATAATCACCTTATCGCCCTCGCGATAAACATCAATGAAATACATCTTGCGGCAAGGGCTAACGGATTGGCAGCCTTGCGCCCGGAACGAGGAAAAATCATGCTCTCCGATCAGGTATTGCGCTGCTTGGTGCATTTTATCCGCGTCTAGCGGTTGGTAACACCATGTCGCTTGCCTGCGCAGCAATGCCGATTTAACCGGTCGGTTAAGGATGATATAGCGATAAAAACGGGCAATGGCACTGTAACGGGCATGAAAATCATCGACTGCATTTTTTGCCCAGGTAATCCTGACATCATCGGGCAAATTGCTGTTGCCGCCCAGCATCCAGGCATGGAGTTCGCGGCTTACTGAGGTGGTGTCAAAGTGCACGACTTGTTCAAGCGCATGGACGCCGGAGTCAGTCCTTCCTGCACATTGAACGGTTACGGGGTTATTGGCAACTTTGGACAAGGCCTGTTCAAGCGTTTGCTGGACACTGCGTTGGTTATTTTGCCATTGCCAGCCCGAATAGCCGCTGCCGTCGTATTCGACGCCTAAAACAATACGGTTTTTATCCATCGACGGCTTTATTCATGAATATAAACTTTAGTTCCGGCTTCTACACGGTTGAATAAATCCAGCATGTCGGCATTTTTCATACGCACACAGCCGTGCGAAGCGGGCAGCCCGTTCATACCTTCATCAGGGCTGCCGTGGATATAAATATAACGCCATGTTGAATCGACTTTACCGTAACGGTTTTTTCCAGGTTCCAGGCCGCCCAGCCAGAGAATGCGAGTTAATATCCAGTCACGCTGCGGGTTTTGTTTACCAAGCTCAAGGTTATAAGTTTCACCCGTTGCCCGCCGACCGATAAAAACGGCCTGTAAATGTTGGTTTGCGCCTATCTTGGCCCTGATTTTATGCCAGCCTCTGGGTGTGCATTGGCTGCCCATCAGCTCACCGGCACCGTTCTTAGCGGTAGATACCGGATAGATTTTTAGAACTTGATCCTTTTCAAGGATCGCCAATTGCTGGGTTGCAATGGAGACATCGAGAAAAAAATCGCTATTCATGGCCTTGATGATGTCGGTAAATTCAATGTCTTCGCCAATTGCGGCAACTGGCCTGCCAATCCCATAGCATGAGAGGACAGCAAGGATTTAGCCGCCGGGATATGATCCAGCAAAACCAGCCCGGCATTTCTGACGGCAGCCAGTGCCGGCCAGTCATTGGAAAAAATTTTTACCAGACTGTCAGTAAAACCGATGATCCGATCATGATCTTTCTGCCTGGATTGTGCATAGTTTTTTAATAAATCAGCAGCGCCAATATCGTTTTCTTCATTAATAGCCGACTGAGCCAATAGTTCGGCTAATTGCACAACATCGCGTAGACCTAAGTTAAATCCTTGCCCTGCGACTGGATGCAGTTGATGTACCGCATTGCCGATAATAACCGCGCGGCCTGAAATCATGGATTCTGCACGAATCAGCGATAATGGAAATGCCCGCCTTGGTGCAGTTAGGGTCAGTTCCCCCAATTTATAGCCAAAGCAGTTTTGCAACTCGGCGATAAAATCGGCTTCACTGCCCAGCATGAGCGCTTCGGCGTCTTCTTTACTGCGCGTCCAGATGACCGAACAATGTGATTTATTAATTGGTAATAAAGCTAACGGCCCTGATTCGGTAAAGCGTTCGAATGCGGTATTGTTATTGAGGAGTGTTGATCTTACCGTCGTAACCAAGGCTGTTTGCCCGTATTCAGTCGTATGCTGGGGTATGTCCAGTAATTTGCGCACGGATGAATTGCCGCCATCGGCACCGACTAATAATTTTGCAGTAAGGCTCAAGGATTCATTGCCGAGCTTAAGGCTGACATCGACTTGCTTGCTGCTGGACATCAAGCCGACGACACGTGCAGGACATATTAGTTCTATATTGCTTTGTCGAACCAGATCGGCAAGATGCGTTTCTATATCCCGCGCCGTAATCACATAGCCTAATGCGGCTACATTTTCTTTTTCTGCCGATAAACGGACTTTGCCAAAATGTCCCCGGTCAGAGATATGAATATGTTTTATCGCTTCGGCTTTATCGCTGATACCAGGCCAGATGTTCCATGCTTCCAGAACCTGCACAGTACCGGCGGCTAAAGCCAGCGCCCGGTCAGCGGCGGGAGAATTATGCTGCTGCTCATGGCTTTGAGCTTCAACAATAGCAATGTTTAACCCTGTGTCCTTTAATGCCAAAGCCAGACAGTTACCTGCAAGCCCGCCGCCGACGATAATCAGGTCGTAATCGTGTTGAAAACCAGTAGGTAGATTATTTTCGCTCAAGCTGCCGCCTGCATGATGGTTTCAATATCAAAGATGGTTTTCGGTACGCCGCTGGTCAAAACTTCATAACCGTCAGCAGTTACTAACACATCGTCTTCTATGCGTATGCCGATGCCGCGCCATTTTTCGTCTACGGTTTTGCAATCAGCCGGAATATACAAGCCTGGTTCTACTGTTAGCACCATGCCGACTTCCAGTGTGCGCCATTCATGATCAATTTTATAGTCGCCAACATCATGCACATCCATGCCCAGCCAATGACCTGTGCGGTGCATATAGAAAGCCTTGTATTTTTCATCTTTAATCAGCTTTTTCACTTTGCCTTTAAGCAGTCCGAGCGAGACCAGGCCTTGGGTAAGCACTTCAACCGCCGTGTCATGCATCAGATTCCAGGGTTGTCCCGGTTTGATTTGTGCGATTGCAGCAATCTGGGCGTCCAGAACCAATTGGTAAAGCTGTTTTTGCGGCTCACTGAACTGGCCGGAAATGGGAAATGTGCGGGTAATGTCAGCGGCATAATGATCGCATTCGGCACCAGCATCAATCAGTAGCAAGTCACCATTTTTTAATTTATCGTTATTTTCAGTGTAATGCAGAGTGCAGGCGTTTTTTCCACCGGCTACTATCGATGGATAAGCAACTGCGCGCAATCCCTCCTGGCTGAAATGATAAACAAGCTCCGCTTCAATTTGATACTCATAAAGACCAGCCTTGCATTTTTGCATGGCTTTGACATGTGCGTTGGCAGAAACTTCAGCCGCCTGACGCATTAGCTTCAGTTCGGCTACGCTTTTGAACAGGCGCATTTCATGAATAATAACTTCCAACGTAACCAGTTCGCCGGGAGCTACAACGCCCGCCCTGGATTTGCTGCGAATCTGATTGATCCATTCCAGCACGCTATGGTCGAGTTCAGGATCGCGACCCATTGGATAGAACACCTTGGCTTTATCTTCCAGCAGGCCTGGCAAAATATCATCCAGATCATCAATCGGGAACGCATCATCGGCATCGAAATGTTTGGTGGCACCTTCCAGTCCAGCATGTGCGCCTTCCCAAAGTGCCTTTTTTTCATCAAATTCGCGGCAGAATAAAATATATTCGCCTTGTTCCCTCCCCGGAATAAAAACCGCCATTGCCTCGGGCTCGTTAAAGCCGGTTAAATAGTAAAAATCGCTGTCTTGCCGGAATGGATAATCAACATCACGGTTACGCGTTCTTGTTGAAGCGCTGCTTATCAAGGCAATATTGCCAATACCTATACGCTGCAATAACTGCTTGCGGCGTTTTTTAAACTCACTTTGTTTCATTTATGTCTGTCTCTTTAATGGACTCTCATTTTGATATTACTGCTTAACTCATCGCGTAGCAACAAAACCGCAGAGCGCAAGTATTCGCAAACCTCAATAAAAGCGCTTTCATCTTCATCGCCTGCTACTTCGGTATCCAACCGGGTGAATTCGCTAATGTCTTTCAGAATTTCGCGGACATCTTCGCTCACTCTTGCAGGCACATGAGCAGAACCTACGCCAAATAAGAAGCCTTGGCACCAGCTTTTTAACGCTACCGCTTGCTCGCTTAAGGGATTATCATCATCCGGCAAAAACAAATCAAACTCGAATTCATCACTTGCCAGCACTTCTTTGGTTTTCTCAAACAGCTTTACCAACAAAATTTTATTATCATCAGTTGCCGAACCGCTATTTTGAAACAGTTCTCCTAACCAGTAATCGTCCAGCGTTTGTGCATTCACGCATAACATGCCGGTCGCCATGCCATGAGCCTCAGCTGCTGATAAGCCAGCATCGCTTTGTTTCAATATAGCGTTAATTTCCTGGTAAGCCATTGTCCACTCATAATTATTAAAAGAAAAATAGTGCTTATGCTACCATTGATTAATAACTTAGATAATACATGTTAAACCCGAATCGACAACTTTAGCTGCCACCATGACCGAAATAACGACCGATCAACCTTTAGAATTAAAAGCACTTGAAGACAAGCTGGACTTGCTTATTGAACAGTATAATTCCTTGAAACATCAAAACAGTTTCCTGAAAAACAAACAAGAAGAACTGGTTCAGGAGAAAGCGCAATTGTTGGAAAAAACCACCTTGGCCAGAATCCGTGTTGAAGCCATGATTACTCGCCTGAAAGCAATGGAGAACGGCTCATGAATAGCAAACCCCAATCAGTCACCCTTATGATTATGGGTAAAGAATATAAAATCGTTTGCGAACCGGAAGAACAGGATGATCTTATTTATTCCGCCCAGCAACTCGATGCACAAATGCGTAAGATGCGGGACTCAGGAAAAATTAACGGCGCTGATCGGATTGCCGTGATGGCTGCGCTTAATCTCGCTCATGAGTTGCAGTTGATTAAAAACCAAAATGCAGTACTGAAGCTAAGCCTGAGTGAATGCCTGGCAAATATCAGCCATAAAATAGAAAACGTTTTAGAAAAACCTTAAACACGATACACTATTACCCTGTATCTCCTGCAGTGAACGACAGTGAGCTGGGTGTTTCCTGAACCTGTATTTACCCCGGGGGCGAATCCCCACCATGGTGTGCATGCCCGTTTAATACGGGAAGCCTGATTGGTTGGACATGTCCCCACTTGAACCGTCGGTTCAAGGACGAAAGCTCACAACGGCACAGGCGGGAGATGCAGTTATCTTCCAAATGTCTAATTAGTAACCCCACCATTTAGCGCGAGAGCAGTATAGCTGATAATTCCCACAAGTTATCTTATAGCTGTCGTCTATGCTTCAATGTTTCCTCTGCCCCAACTTACCTGCTAAGGCCTTGCCTTTTTGACTGTCGCTTCTTTGCGGCATGGCTCGGTTTCCCTATTTCCGAAGCTGCACAGTAATCGGACAAGATTCCCTCGTGAAAATAAACGGGACCTATCACGATTATTACAATCAGACTTTGAGCAAGCTGGCTATTGTCACGTAATCTGCAATAGCCAATGCAGTCAAGTAATCATGTTAGGTGTTTAGTCCCTCATTTAAATGGTTAGGATTAATGATAAACAATTATGATTTTTCATCATACCATTTCAGCACGGTCTCAAAAGGAGTTTTACGTCCGATGGCGCGGAGTTTCAGGTTGAAGTTGTAGTTCAGCAGATAGTGCTAAAGGTGCGTTTTTAGTTGCCCCACATCCTCGCACCCTCTGGGGCATAAATAATGGAAGCGTTTTCATGTTGGCATTGACCTTCATGTTCATAGCTTCGACCACCTGTGCCCCAGAGGGTATGCCATTGATTCACGGATGCTTGACCAGTGTGGTGCGATGTTCGATCTGTTTTTCCCCGACACGGCGTCAAGTTATTTGCGCAGGCCAAGTGGTGCACAGCGTACCGAAGGGGGGTGTGCAGCGCGGCTGGAGCAGGACGAATGCGGGCCGCCGAAGGCAATAATCGCCAGGTCATTTTTCGCTGCTAAAATAGAACGGACCCCATTTTAGCTTTCGCGAAAAATTCTGGCGCGCTTGCTTGGTGCGGGATTTACGCGAGATGATGGATGACGGTCTTTGGAGGATGGCGGCGTGAGTTTTAAAACAAAAACCAAATGTTATGAACCATGTTTTACCGCGTCAGGAGGTTGGAAAAAATCATGATATGTTTCGCAGTATTATCAATAAATTGTAAATTTCTCACTGAGAACGGCTATCATTTTTATAATAAACAAGGTTGGACTTAATGTAGATAAAGCCGTAGCGCCTTGGATACAAAGGTACAGGGAAATAGTGATTAAGCAGAAACAGAGGTCTATGTGAATAGCATGAGTGAAGAAAAATTAAGTCAGGATAAAAGACGAAGCCTGGCTCCACCTGTTAAAAAAACAGTGTGGGAGAAAATAATGTTTCCATTTAACAATCGAAGGAAAAAGATAGCGCTTTTGGTGACTCTGTTTTTTGCTTTTTTGGCACATAGTGAATTGGAGGTATTATTTTGGGAGATTCCTGATTTTAATCAGTTAACGGTTACTGAAGGAAAGATAAAAATCACTAGTAGTCAGCCAAAGTTATATTGACGGATATAAAGATTTTAATTTCACTCTGGCATCCTGAGTAGTAAAACGCCAGTTCACACAAGCGCCTTCTTGATTTCGTTTATCCTGCCA
>Ga0208754_100282_pt1 | contig 12516 bp, 8 predicted proteins | sample LakWasMet55_HOW8_2_FD_183889 | JGI IMG/M metagenome (GOLD analysis project Ga0208754, IMG submission 183889) | Freshwater sediment methanotrophic microbial communities from Lake Washington under simulated oxygen tension - Sediment Metagenome... | ecosystem: Environmental > Aquatic > Freshwater >... | reverse complement strand
CGGGTACGCCCACTGTCAACGGCACCTTTACTCCGACGATTAGTGCGACCAATCCGGGAGGTACCGGCAGCACGACTTTGACGATTACACTCACGGCCACCACACCAGCGATCACGAGTGCTACTACTGCCAGCGGTTCTGGTGGCGCGGCCTTCAATTACCAGATTACAGCTAGCAATGTGCCTACCAGCTTCAATGCGACAGGTTTACCCACGGGTCTCAGTATTAACACCAGTACTGGTGCCATCACAGGCACGCCCACCGTCAACGGCACGTTTACCCCAACGATTAGTGCGACCAATGCCGCTGGCACTGGCAGTGCCACACTGACGATTACACTTACGGCCACCACCCCGGCGATCACGAGCGCTACTACCGCCAGCGGTTCTGGTGGCACGGCCTTTAATTACCAGATTACAGCCAGCAATGTGCCGACCAGTTTTAATGCAACCGGATTGCCCACAGGCCTGGGCGTCAATACCAGCACTGGCGTCATCAGCGGCACCCCTGCTACCAACGGCACATTTACTCCGACGATCAGTGCGACCAATGCTGCGGGCACTGGCAGCACGACGTTAACGATTACACTAAATGCAACACAGCCTGTAATCACGAGCGCTACTACCGCTAGCGGTTCTGGAGGCACGGCCTTCAATTACCAAATCACGGCTAGTAACATACCAACCAGTTTTAACGCAACCGGGTTGCCCACAGGGCTGAGCGTGAATACCAGTACGGGTGCCATCACCGGTACACCTAGTGTTAATGGCACCTTTACTCCGACCATCAGTGCGACTAATGCGAGTGGTACGGGCAGTACAACCTTGACAATTACGCTGACGGCTAGTACTCCCGCAATCACCAGCTCCACCACTGCCAGCGGTTCTGGAGGCACGGCCTTCAATTACCAGATCACGGCGAGCAATGTGCCAACCAGTTTCAATGCGACACCCCTGCCTTCGGGGCTTAGTGTGAATACCAGTACAGGGGCCATAACAGGCACGCCCACCGTCAACGGCACATTTACCCCGACAATCAGTGCGAGCAATGCCAGCGGTACAGACAGTACTACGCTAACGATTACACTTACGGCCACCACTCCGGTAATCACTAGTGCGATCACCGCCAGTGGCTCTGGAGGGACGGCCTTCAATTACCAAATCACGGCGAGCAATGTGCCGACCAGTTTCAATGCAACTGGATTGCCTGCGGGCCTCAGCATCAACACCAGTACTGGTGTCATCAGCGGAACGCCCACTGTCAACGGCACCGTTACTGCTACCATCAGTGCGACTAATGCGGCAGGTACCGGCAGTGCCACGCTGACTATCACGCTCAATGCTACCCAGCCGGTAATCACTAGCGCTACGACAGCGACAGTTACTGCGGGGCAAGCCTTTAGTTACCAGATCACGGCGAGCAATGTGCCAAATAGTTCTAATGGTTTCAATGCTACGTCATTGCCTGCGGGCCTCAGCGTTAATACAACGACTGGCCTGATTTCAGGGATACCTCCAATTAATGGCAATTTCAATGTAACAATCAGTGCTATCAATGCCGCAGGTACAGGCAGTGCCACGCTAGCGCTCACGGTTATTGCAGCAAATACGGTGGTTTCTGATGCCTCCCTGACCGTAGTGCTGAATACACCAACAACCATTGATTTAACTCCCTATATCACAGCAACTACCCTGACTGGAGTAAATGTAGTCAGTGCAGCTAAACATGGGTCGACAACGGTCAATGGTAAAACTGTCACTTATACGCCGACGCAAGATTACTTCGGAACAGATACATTCACCTATCAGGCCTTTGGCGCTGGAGGACCATCCGCTGGTGTGGCTACGGTAACAGTGACGATTGCTGGTCGTCCGGACCCAACGCAAAATACCAATGTTACTGGCCTCATGACGGCACAAATGGATGCTGCCCAGCGCTTTAACCGTACCCAGCTTTCTAACTTCCAACAACGAATGGAATTTCTGCATCGTCGCGGCTCGGTTGCTTCCACTACCGCCAGCGGGTTGGCAGATTCTGCTGGTGTTGCATTGCGACCAACGACAACACTTGGCACTATTGAGGCCCAGTCTGCCAGTTTGCGAGCACAAGATAATCAGGCTGCTCTAGCAACTAATCCACAAGCAGCTTCTGCGCAACCTGCCCAGGCATTACCACAACAGGCGGTTATTGCTTACCAGAATAACCCGGGACAAGTTGCGGATACTGATCCCGGTGTTGTGGGGTTGTTGAATGGCCCGGTTGGCAGCTCCTTACTGGCGGCCCTGACGAGCAACTCTGTTAATTTGGCAGCGCTTTCTAAAGGATTGGGCGTTGGTGGATCATCCTCTGACCCGGATGCTGTTGAAATATGGGTGGCAGGTAACCTGCGTTTCGGTTCTATCAACAATGGTGTTAATTCCGGCTATACCAATTTCAGGACCGATGGCGTCACTATTGGTGCCGATAAGCGTTTCAGCGACAAACTGGTGCTTGGCGTTGGGGTCGGCTATGCCTTCGATACTGCCAAGGTAGGCACTGATGGCAGCAAGGCAGAATCCAACGGCATGTCAGTCGCCATGTATGGTAGTTATCAACCAACCCCAAGAACCTTTGTGGATGGTTTGTTGGGGTATGGCGTGATGAAGTTTGATACTGAGCGCTTTGTGTCGTCAGTCAGTGATTTTGCGCGCGCTGGTCGTCGTGGTGATCAGGTTTTTGCTTCACTGGCCAGCGGGTATGAGTTCCGCGAGAAAGGCTTCATGCTGTCTCCGTATGGGCGCGTTGACGTTGCATATAGTCGGCTACGCGAGGCCACAGAGGCCGGAGCCGGCCAGAATGCATTGCATTATGACAGCCAGGATGCACGCTTTGCACAGCTGGCGTTGGGTTTGCGTGCAGAAGCTACACACCAGACCAATTTTGGGCTAGCGCTGCCACGCGCTAGGTTGGAATATCAGAACAGCTACCAAGAGGGCGGTGATACCAGTATCCAATATGCCGATCAACTGGGTACCAGCTATCGCCTGACTGGAGCCTCAAATAACCGGAGTGCAGTGGTGGCTGGTGTGGGGAGTGATTTTATACTGAAAAATGGCATCAGGCTGGCCCTTGATTATCAGACCTTGCGTTCTGCAGGGTATGAAAGTAGCCAGGCGGTGAGTTTTAGGCTGACCAAAGAGTTGGGGGGAGCAAATAACCAGTCACCTTATGTTGCTTCTGAAGAGTTGACGATGCCCAAGCTGGGTGTGCGTGTCGATATGGGTTATACCTTCGATGACAATATCAATCGCACAAAAGTGGCGTCTGAGAAAGAAATAGACCGTATCTTCAGCATCAATCTGACCAAGAGCAACAATATCCAGATTCGGCAAAACACGCGTCTGGTGTTAAGTGGCTTCCTTGGGGCAGAAAGGGCTTACTACTTCAATGGGCTCGATCGCGTTACTGGCGGTGGTCAAGCCGAGTTCCAGTACCGTACTTCTGGTGCCTTCTTGGCGCCTACCTTCGGTGTGTTTGGCCGTGCTGCGACTGAGCAGTTCAATTCCGAGCTGCGTGATGGCTATCGCTACACCGCTGGCTTTACTTTCCGTAAACCGATAACTGACCGCATCAACACCTTTGCTGCTTTGTCGCATATCCAGAAAAATGCCAAGGATGTGGTGTTCGATACCAAGGAGATTTCTTTGCGTGGCAATGTTGACTACCTATTATCGACAGCTAGCACCTTGTATCTGACCGCTGAGTATCGACATGGCGACATACTCTCTACTGGTGCCGGTTCATTAGAAAATCTTGATGGATCAAAAGCGAGTGTCAGTGATGATGTCTTTGTGCGCCAAAACTATTTCACCTATCGTTTTGGCGGCGATACCGTGCTTGCTACCCTGGGTTATAACCTCGCGTTAGGGCCAACCGATGGCCTGGATTTTTCATGGCGCCGTGTGGAGTCTACGCCTTCGTCAGTGCCGGATTATGTTGCACATAAAAAATCTTATGTAGATAACCAGTACTCCATTGTGTACCTGGTGCGCTTTTAAAGGAATTTGACTTGATGTACAGAAAACTTATCCTTGCTGCCACCTTATTGATGGCCCTCACATTAACTGCATGTGGCGGTGGAGGCGGTAAAGGTGAGGGCTCGTCGTCATCCAGCTCTTCATCTTCTAGCCTGGCGTTTCCTCTTAATGTGGTTATCGCTAATGCAAGGTTTTTGTTATTCCCGAATCCTCAGCAGCAGGGTTTTGGTGGAGCGGATCAGACTAATACTCAGGCTTATGCTGATGCTTATTACGCGGCGATTGTTCCATCCGGCCATCCTCGCAATACTTTAGCGCAATGGAAATTAGAGAATGGCTTTGGCAACTCGGCCACTGGAACTGAGGAAGTCGCGGTATTTGGCGATCAGAATGACTTAGGTTATGGGCGGCGGATGACCGCCAGAAGAAACAATGATGGCTCTCTGGCTTTCTTTGTTGATAACTATCTTGTTGATACTGGAAGCAGTAGTGGCTATACCTACAGTAGCTTGAATGTTGATGCTGCTGTTGTGCAGTCCTCTCAGCGCTTTGTTAGTACCAGTGCAATTGAATATAGCGATATTAACGGTACAGGTGTTGGTCCCAAGTTTCTTAAATTCTATGTGTTTGATACCAACGGAAATAGGAAAACAATGGTTGATCAGGATGGGCTTGGAGAGAAGGCCATGCCTGAAATTTGTGTGAGTTGCCATGGTGGGCGTGCAGATCCATTAACGGCTGCTGGTTTGTTCCCAGCCGTGGGCAATTCTATATCCCAACAGGCAGGAGACACTATATCCAAGTTACAAACCTTGAAGGTGCATACATTTGGTTTCTCTGCCTTAACTGATCCATCAACAGGCAGTGTTAGAACTCGGGCCTCTCAAGAAACTGCGATGAAAACGATCAACCAGTGGATACATGACACCTATCCAACAAGACTACCTGCCGATAATGAGTGGGATGGAACTGTGGCAAGGGATGCTATTGAGGCTGCATATGGCGGTTCTGGTTTTCCAAGTGCAACTTATCTTGATTCCGCTGCGCAAAACTTTGTTCCAACACCCCCTACCTTACCTGTTAATCTCACTGCAGATGGTTGGACCCAGAATGGACAAGCCACGTTATACCAGAATGTGGTCGGTCCATCATGTATGACCTGCCATATACTCCGTGGAACTAAAAACCAACCTGATCTTTCTTTTACAACCTTCATTCAATTTAGTGACTATGCAGATAGAATCAAAGCGCATGTTTATGATCGCGGCAACATGCCGTTGGTAAAACTTATATTTAATGAATTCTGGAAAAGTAGCTCGACTCAGCCGCAAACACTGGCAGCAGTAACAAGTATTGCTGCACAAGGGGCAACATCAAGTCTCAAACCAGGCCGCCCAATTGCAGACGCAGGGCCGGATAGGTTTGTACAACCAGGAAGCCTTACATTAAGTGCAATTAACAGTCTGTATTCCAGTAGTTTTTCCTGGTCTATTGTAACAAACCCGGGCGGGGCAACTTTTGTCAGCGCGACCACTGGGACTACTGCAACGATTAACTTCCCAGCTTCTGGAACGCCTTATGTTATAAGGCTAACAGCCTCTGGTAATGGATTAACTAGCACGAAGGATATCAACGTTTTAGTCAGTGCCGGAGCGCCTGCCACTCCTAATTTCACGACTATACAAGGTGTATTTACCTCTGCGGGTTGTAATACTGGTGGCTGCCATAATGGTAACAATGCTACCTTGGCCACTGCAGGCCATCCCCCACTTTCATATAGACTTGTGGACTATTCCGGTGATGCCAATGAGTTTCTTAACACAGTCAAAGGTCGTATCAACTTTACTGAGGTAGTGGCTAGCCCGCTCTTGCGTAAGCCATCTGGTAATCATCATGGTGGCGGTGCTGCAGCATTGGCTGGCTTTGATGCCACGCTTGCCCCAGGTGCTGTTGGCAGAGCGAACTATGATCTTTTCGTGGAGTGGATTATGGCTGGTGCCCCACTGTAGAGTGGTAAATTCATCACCCAATAAAAAAGCGCCTTTAAGGCGCTTTTTTATTGTCGAGTCGATTTAATACTCTCGTCTTGGTGCACTATATTCGCCGCCTGCGAATACGAAGGGTGGGGTACGTCCAACCAGAGTCTCAATCAGCATTAGTTCCTGGTCAGTATGGTTAATAAAGCCGGCCCTGCGAACATTCTTGCCTGGCTGCTCGTTAGCCAGGATATATAGAGGCTTGTCATGATGCTTGGCTTCGACAGTGTCGTTGCTGGAGGGGTCATTGGTTGCCTTGACATCAGCAAGGCCATAGCAAGTGCAGAAGTAAGTTTGCTCTGGATCGGACTCAAGATAGACGCCAGTACCGCGAATACCGATGGTAGCTGTTTGCGTTTGAATATGGATACCCTGGCTGCGTGAGACTGAGAGCAGCTTGCCTGTCAGCAAGCGCAGGCCGGATATAAGCAGGTTGCCGGACTCCTCTTCCTTGCCTTCCATGGTGACATGGCTGTCACTGCGTAGAATCATGGAGTTACCACCCACTACAAATACAACCTCACTGTCTTTACCTGTTTCTACAGTATCTTTGGGGCCAATTTTGGTAGTGAGACTGGCATTTTTGCCGTTGACTTTGACGTTGCCTGAAAGCCGGTAAATAGACTGGCTTGGAGGCAACCGGCTAGGCGGGCTACCAAAAATGCTTTCTGCCATGGCAGAACCCATTGGTACGCCGGCGGAGAATAATCCAGCAGCTAGCGCTTTGATCAGTAAACGGCGACGTGGGTCATCGGCGTCATTGAAGTTACTCATACTGTCCCCTTTTGCAATGAAAGCTTATTATCACCACCTTAGGCAGGTGGTTTTGTTCGGTTATTGAGTGCATTATAGTGGATATAACTAATTGAAAAAATAAGTTTTATCGTGAAGATACGAATAAATTTTAAAGCGGACAAGCAATGGGCGATGTCTTGTTGAGTGATCAGCCTAAATGGTTTTAGAGCACTCATTGATTTTTGCCTGGCTAGCATGATAAACCCGGGTAAAAAATATACATTTACTTGCCGAAAAGCGCCTTGCACGCTAAAGTAAGCGCACTTTCAAGTTGAATTTCAGGAGTGTTTCGTGATCGAAATTATCAAAGCGGCTGGTTGGCCTATTTACCCACTGATTTTTGCTTCAGTGGTAGCCCTCGCAATTATTGTAGAGCGACTCTGGGCTTTACGTGCCAACGTGGTAGCCCCTCCTGAGTTATTACCGGAAGTGCAGAAGTGGCTGGCACAGGGCGGTATCACCAAGGATACTTTGGTACGCTTGCAGCAACATTCATTACTTGGTGAGATTTTCTCCAGTGCTTTGAATAATGCCAATGCATCGCGTGAGGTTATGAAAGAAGCGATCGAGGAATCAGGTCGCGCAGTAGCCCATAAGTTGGAAAAATACCTCACAACACTAGGGACTATTGCAACAGTTAGCCCTTTGCTGGGTTTGCTGGGCACCGTTATAGGGATGGTGGAGCTGTTTGGTGCGTTCACGGCCACAGGCCATGATGTGGCACAGTTCGCACGTGGTATTTCTGTGGCACTTTACAATACAGCCGGCGGTATTGTGGTGGCTGTGCCTGCGATGATTTTCTATCGATATTTCCGTGGACAGGTTGACGGTTTGATCGTGGAAATGGAACAGCAGGCAGTCAAGCTTGTTGAAGTTATCCATGGCGAACGCAAATAACGGTGAGCGTCATTAAAATCGTTACAACAGCTAGGGCTTTATCATGAATTTTCAGCGCGGTAAAAAACACGAAGACCTAGAAATGAATCTCGTGCCACTGATTGACGTTTTGTTAGTCATTATCATTTTCCTGGTGGTAAGTGCGACTTTCTCAAGGGTCAGTGAGTTACAGATTAATCTGCCAACCGCAGAGGCGAACTCGCCAGAGGAGAAGCCGCTAGTCATTACCGTCGATATTGATGCAACCGGGCATTATGTCGTAGATAAGAATGCGCTTGCAGAGCCGACTGTGAGCGCGATAGCCGCTGCCCTGCAGAAAGCGGTCGGGGATAAAAAAGAACCTACCATCGTCATCAATGCAGATGCCAGCACAACGCATCAGTCAGTGATTAATGTGATGGAAGCTTCCCGCCAAGCTGGCTATACGCATATCACTTTTGCAACTCAAGCTAAATCTGGTTCTTAACATACCATTTATACATTTTCGTCGATGAACCAAGGCTTGATGCAAACCGCTGGCAGGATCCATAAGCCAGCGGTTTGCATTTGTAATTTATAAGCATGTCAAAATCCATAAGCAAGGTCTCCCCCCCCGCTTCACAAAGCGCAAAAACACTTTATCTACGCCTGCTTCGGTATGCAGGCAAATACTGGGTAGTTTTTGCAACGAGTGTAGCGGCGTTAATCCTGCTCTCAGCAACTAATACCGGTTTCCTGGCTACCATCAAAATGGTGACTGATGAGGGCTTCGTGAGCCAGGATAGCAGCAAGCTGCATTTGCTGCCTTTGATGTTATTTGGCCTGCTGGCTTTACGTGCACTTTCCGGATTCATTGCCACATTTGCCATGCGCTGGGTAGCCCGGCGCGTGGTTGAAAATCTGAGGCTGGAGGCTTTTCGCAAGCTAATGACATTCCCTGTCAGTTTCTTTGATGCACATTCGGCAGGGATAGTGACATCCAAGCTCACTTACGATACTGAGCAAATGGCTAAAGCTTCGACCAATGTCGCGGTAAGTGCGGTGCGGGATACGCTGACTATCGTCGGTATGGTTGGCTATATGCTTTATCTGGATTGGCGCTTGACCATGATATTTACGGTCATGGCTCCTTTGATGGCGTTTTACCTGCAGAAAATGACGCCAAAACTGCGCTCTGCCGGCAAGACCGTGCAGAAATCCATGGGCGAGATGACGCAAGTGATAGAAGAGGCTGTGTCAGGGCAGCGCATGGTCAAGATTTTTGGCGGGGCCGATTACGAATACCAGCGCTTTTCAAGCGTATCAGGTAAGAATCGCCGTATGCAGATACGGCTGGCACGTATTTCTGGTTTGAATAGTATGGTGATAGAGCTGCTCGCGGCCATGGCGCTTGGTCTTGTCGTTTTTTACGCAGTGGGGAAATTCAGTGCGGGAGAATTCGCCGCATTCATTGGTGCTTTGCTCATGCTGATTGCGCCAATCAAAAGCTTGACCGGTTTAAATGAAGATATGCAAGTAGGGTTGGCGGCGGCGCAAAGTGTATTCTCCCTGATTGATGTTGCGCCTGAGGTGGATGATGGGGTGAAGGAAATCGCCCGAGCCAAGGGTGAGCTTGAGTTTAAAGGGGTGGCTTTACGTTATGAGAAAGCTAAGCGCCCTGCTTTAAATAACGTGAGTTTCACGGTTAAGGCCGGTGAGAAAGTCGCTCTGGTAGGGCGATCAGGCGGCGGGAAGACCACACTGGTGAATCTACTGCCACGTTTTTATGAATATCAACAGGGTTTGCTGCTGCTGGATGGTATGGATATTCGAGCCATGACGCTAAGAAACCTCAGGCAACAATTCGCCTTGGTAAGCCAGGATGTCATTCTGTTCAATGATACGGTGTTCAATAACATTGCTTATGGCGTTCTGCGGGATGTGGGTGAAGATCAGGTGATTGCTGCTGCTAAGGCAGCACATGCCTGGGAGTTTATCCAGCAATTACCCGAGGGCTTGCAAAGCGAGATCGGGGACCGCGGTGTGCGGCTTTCTGGTGGTCAGCGTCAACGCCTGGCAATAGCTCGCGCCATTTTAAAAGACGCTCCCATCCTGCTATTGGATGAGGCTACATCGGCACTGGATACTGAGTCTGAGCAGCATGTGCAGGCCGCGCTGGATGAACTGATGCGTAATCGTACAACCATAGTGATAGCACATCGCTTGTCTACCATTGAAAATGCAGATCGTATCCTGGTGATGGAGCAAGGCGAAATCGTCGAAATCGGCAGCCATGCTGAATTGCTGGAGGCTGGCGGGCATTATGCCAAGCTGTATCAAAAGCAATTTCACTGAACTAGCCTGAGTAAGCACATGGGCGCATGGTTACAACAGCAGTGGTATCGCCGGACTTGCTGGCATCTGCTGCTTGTCCCCTTGTCCTGGATGTTCTTGTTTTTTTCCGCGATACGCCGAATCGCTTACAAACTACACATACTCAAATCCTACAAAGTCGCTGTTCCGGTCATCGTTGTAGGCAATATCAATGTAGGTGGCACGGGTAAAACCCCGCTGGTGATCTGGTTGGCTGAAAGGTTGGCTGAAACGGGATTGCAGCCCGGGATAATCAGTCGTGGTTACGGCGCGACCCACTTACTAATGCCCACTGCTGTAAGTCGGCAGAGTAATCCCGCCGTGGTTGGAGATGAACCGGTTCTGCTTGCCGGGCGGACAGGCTGCCCGGTCTGGGTGGGGCAAGACCGTGTGGCTGTGGCGCAGGCGTTACTGAAGGCTCACCCAGAATGCAATATCATTATCAGTGATGATGGCTTGCAGCATTACAGGATGCGGCGTGATGTTGAGATTGCGGTGGTCGATGCAAGCCGGGGTTTTGGTAATGGATGGGTTTTACCGGCGGGCCCTTTGAGAGAGCGCGTGGCAAGACTGAGCTCCGTGGATGCGATTGTGAGCAATGGTGGGCATATCTACCCGGGAGACTTTGCGATGAGTCTTGAGAGTACTGAGTTTAAAAATGTACTCGAGCCTAAGCGTACATCATCAGCTAGAGAGTTAGTGGGGAAGAAAATACACGCTATTGCCGGGATCGGTAATCCTGCTCGATTTTTCCAGCAACTGAAGGCCATGGGTTTACAGTTTGAGTCGCATGCTTTTGCCGACCATCATGCATTCGAGGTTGTGGATTTGCAAAGCATGCAAGCAGAAGCGATACTAATGACAGAAAAAGATGCTGTGAAGTGCGCGGCTTTTGCCAAGGCTGATTGGTGGTATCTGCCAGTTAATGCCCAGATTGATAGGGATTTTCTGAACCATATCCAGAACAAAATTGGCATTAAGCGGGCGGCGCACATCTAGAATGTGAAATTAAAAAATAGGGAATTGAAATGGATGCAAAATTACTCGAAATACTGGTATGCCCTGTATGTAAAGGCCCCTTGCATTACAAGAAGGTTGAGCAGGAGTTGATATGCAAGCCTTGTAGACTTGCATATCAAATTAAGGATGACATCCCGGTGATGCTGGAAGACGAAGCGCGCAAGCTCCCTGCTGAAGAAGAGGTTTAGACTTTTGAGCTTTAAGGTGGTTATCCCGGCGCGCTATGCAAGTAGCCGTTTGCCGGCCAAGCCTTTGCTCGATATTGCTGGCAAGCCCATGGTTGTTCATGTGGTTGAGCGGGCGCTGGAGAGTGGTGCAGAACAGGTGGTCGTAGCAACAGATCATGAGGAAATCGTTGCTGTGGTACAAGATTACGGATATCAGGTAGTCATGACCAGCGAGAATCATGCTTCTGGTACTGATCGGATTGCCGAAGTTGCACTGAAGATGGTTTGGCCTGAAGAGACGATTGTTGTCAATGTGCAAGGCGATGAGCCGCTGATCGCGCCTGAGCTTATCCAGGAAGTTGCCAGCAATCTTGCCCAACACCAGGCAGCAGCGATTGCAACAGCCTGTCATCTCATTCATGACAAGGCCTCTATGCTCAACCCGAACATCGTCAAGGTGGTGATGGATATTCATGGGCATGCTTTATATTTTAGCCGTGCACCAATTCCTTATGCGCGCGATGCTTTTGTGGCAGATGAGGATGTCCCTGCGGATATGCCAGTTTATCGGCACATCGGCATTTACGCCTACAGAGTGAGCTTTCTAAAAGCATACTCAGGGCTAGAGCCCGCAGCTATAGAAAAATTTGAATCTCTGGAGCAATTGCGGGCTCTGTGGCATGGATACAAGATCAGTGTCGCTATCAGCGAAAATGCTCCAGCTTCCGGCGTGGATACGCAGTCTGACCTCGACTTGGTCAGAAGTATTCTGAATCAGCCATAAACCTTTCCCATACTAATAGCATTAATTGCTTGCGGGCTTGTTGCTTGCACAAAATAAAATAACGAAAAATTCTTTAAGGATGTTTCGGGAGAACCCATCAAGAAAATAAGTATTCTAGGTCATTAACTTACATGTGGCTTGGTCGAATTCCGGCAGATCTATCTGTCACCGCCCCACATAAATTGAGAGTTTTCGATTGACAGTAATTCCCCATCTTTGCTATAGTCTCACCTCTCGACGGCACTAACGTTGAAGCGGACGCGGGGTGGAGCAGTCTGGCAGCTCGTCGGGCTCATAACCCGAAGGTCACAGGTTCAAATCCTGTCCCCGCAACCAAAGAATTGAAGCTGTAAATAAAGTAGTTGACGAGAAGTAAGTGCTCTGTATAATGCGCCCCTCTCGTTGCTAACGTAGCGAGGCAGTAAAGGCAAGAAGAAGTACCCGCTCTTTAAAAAACTGAACAATCGATA
>Ga0208754_100281_pt1 | contig 12666 bp, 8 predicted proteins | sample LakWasMet55_HOW8_2_FD_183889 | JGI IMG/M metagenome (GOLD analysis project Ga0208754, IMG submission 183889) | Freshwater sediment methanotrophic microbial communities from Lake Washington under simulated oxygen tension - Sediment Metagenome... | ecosystem: Environmental > Aquatic > Freshwater >... | reverse complement strand
CGTCGTCGAATGTATGTTTGGCAAGCTCAAACACTACCGCAGGATTGCCACCAGATATGAGAAAAAGGCCATTAATTACAGGGGGATGTTGTCATTTGCCTCTGTACTCTTATGGCTACGATGAAACGTCAACAGAACCTACTAACCTTTGTCCTTTCTCTTGTTGCGAATCGTTCTTGTTTAAGACAAAAAGCAACAGCCAGGCTTGAAAACAGCCAGAAACCTAACCGAAGTAAGGGCAAGGGGGGGCGCAAAAACGCCTATATGCTTTCATGCTCCACATGGAAACGACCGAGGCGTTTTATGCGCGTGAGCATTTGTTTTCTGTTCAACTGCTTTGATTGCATAAATAAGCCTCAATAACTGGCGTTTGCGCCCCCCTTGCCCTTACTTCTCTATTTCCGTGTGTGAATTTCAAATAATGAGCGGCTAACGCCGATTTGAAGAGCTTCTAAATGGAGGGATTCCACCCTCCAAACCGCCCGCAAGGAAGTTGTTTTAATTGGCGGGATGCTACCCGCCAAACCACCCGATAAGTGTTGTTGTTCTGAATGGAGGGTAAACCCTCCAAACCTCCCCTAATGCCAAGGCTATTGATTTTTGTAGTCTGCACCTAAAACAGCCGGATATAAGCGCTAGCGTTGCTACGCTTGCACAGGTACTGTTATTTATTCCGTTTTGAAGCTCTGTGATTTTTATGGGTGGAATGGCAAGGTCGATAGGATGGTTGCGTGATACCTGGTAAACGATCTGTGTCAGGCCATCCACGTCAAGGAGTGTTCGCTATCGCTCACAGCTTCCGGCAGGGTAACGCTGCTCTTCGTTCCGCTTGTTGTCGACCGGGCGGCACTGTTTACAGGCGGATAGATAAAAGGAGGATGCCCTGCCCCGCTGCCAGCGTCCCACGCTAAAGCGTGAACCACTGGACAGCGGGGTTTGCAATCTGCGGGATTAGTCGGGATAGAAGGTGTCATCGATAACTTGTTCATAGGGCCAAGGGCATTCAGAGGGAAACGTTGCTAATTCAATATTGGTTTCTCTGGATGCCTGCACTTGAGCCAGGCGATAGGCACTACTCAACATATCCGGGATATGCGGCTTAAGTCCTGGGTTATCATTCAACAACCTGGAAAACTTCAAGCGTTGGGCAATGATGGTTAATGTCCAGCTACGGCCCCGGCGTTCAGGTTGATACTGCCATTTCAACAGGTGGACAAGCAATACAGTCAAGCGGCTTTCTAATGCGCGTTTTTCACTTCTGCCCATTGTTTCTATTTCCTCTATCAGGTTGGTAATGTCCAGGTCGTTCAGCCGTCCGGCTTTGAGTAGCGCGGCTTGTTCCTGAGTCCAGCCGTAAAAGTCCTGTTCGTAGTTAATCATGGTGTTACCTCGCTTTGTTGACGGTTTTATTATACGGGGTATGGGCCGATAGTTCAAGTTATTTATGTAATTATTACGATAATTATGATATTACGGTAATTATGATTATTATGATAATATTGCTTGACTTGATAGTTATTTTATGGGACAATGAGCCGTCTTTTAAATAAACCGGAGTTAAGAAAATGAATACTGTAGCCTTCCCCAAGAAAGCCGACCGCTTGACTGAACAAGACGTGCATAACGCTATTGCTGAGATGCTTGCCGCCGGTGAGAAGCCAAGCGCATTGAATCTGCTAAAAGCCTTGGGACGTGGTTCGCTAACAACAATCAGCAAGTTTATGACGAGCTATTACAATCTAAATGATGCCGGAACGAACGAGGTTAAACTCCCTGCCCTGGTGGACGTTCCCAGGGAGATCAGTTTGTCGAGTGAGTTGCTGGTGAAGAAGTTATGGGCCGATGCCCGAGCATTGGCCAATCAGGAGATTGACAGCCAGCGGGCAGCGTTGATGCAGACGGAAGCGGAGGCAGCACTTAAGGTGACGGAAGCGATGGAGTTTTCTGAGCTGCAAGCCAGACGTATTGAGGAGCTGGAGAACCTGGTTGATGAGTTAAACGAATCAATGAAAATAAGAGGAGAAAAAATAGTTAAACTGGAAAAAGCAAACGTAGATCTAGCAAACACCTGCAATGTCGAGAGAAGAAGTCGTGAAATGACTGAAAGAGACCGTACACACCTGGAGAAGGAAAACCAAAGGCTTGAACAAGAATTGAATCAAGAAAGAAAAGAAATCGATAAGCAGTGGCTAAAGATTGAAAGGCAAGCTGAAACTATCAAAAGTCTGGAAAAAGAGAATAAGTCATTAGAACTAAATATCGGTAAACAACAGATTGCTTTAGATCAACAAACAAACACTCTAGACGCGTTGAAAAAGGACTTAGCTGAGCAAAGGGTAGAAAGTAAAAAAGCCGGGGAATATGCGGCTAAGTTGGCGGGTATGCTGGAGGTTTATCAGCTGCAAGAGAAGGCAAAAAAAGACCTGGTTAATAAGAGTCCACTGGTTATAGTACGTGGACTCTCCAGCGGTCGCAAACAATCGGATTCGAGCCGCTACCTGTCGGTACGCTAGTCTGAAAAGCGGTTTTTAGGATGGAATGGGCACAGGCGGATATGTTAATTGCGTGATAATGGATTAAGGTCGTATTGGCCCATCCATGCTGAGGTGTGTTCGCTATCGCTCACAAGTTCCGCAGGGTAACGCTTCTCTTCGTTCCGCTTGATGTCGACCGGGCGGCACTGTTTACAGGCGGATAGATAAAAGGGGATGCCCTGCCCCGCTGCCAGCGTCCCACGCTAAAGCGTGAACCACTGGACAGCGGGGTTGGCAATCTGCGGGATTAGCCGGGATAGAAGGTGTCGTCGATGAGTTGATCTAGTGTCCAGGGACATTGGACAGGAAAGACGTTTCTATCGAGGCCGGTTTCTTGTGTGGCTTTGACTTTTGCCAGGCGGTAGGCATGTTCGAGCAGGCCAGGTAAATGCGGCTTTAATCCGGGGTTATCGCTGAGCACGTCCTGGAAGTCTACGCGCTGGGCTTCAATGGTAAGTGTCCAGCTACGGCCGCGGCGTTCAGGTTGATGCTGCCATTTGAGCAAGTGCAGCAGCAAGACGGTTAAGCGGCTTTGCAGTTCTCTTTTTTCACTTCTGCCCATTGTTTCTATTTCCTCTATCAGGTTGGTAATGTCCAGGTCGTTAAGCCGTCCGGCTTTGAGCAGCGCGGCTTGTTCCTGAGTCCAGCCGTAAAAGTCCTGTTCGTAGTTAATCATGGTGTTACCTCGCTTTGTTGATGGATTTATTATACCTGGGTATCGGGGTGCGGTTCAAGTTATTTGTGTAATTATTACGATAATTATGATTATTATGATAATATTGCTTGGCTTGACAGTTATTTTATGGGACAATGAGCCGTCTTTTAAATAAACCGGAGTTAAAAAAATGAATACTGTAGCCTTCCCCAAGAAAGCCGAGCGCTTGACTGAACAAGACGTCCATAACGCCATTGCTGAGATGATTGCAGCCGGCGACAAGCCCAGCGCGTTAAACCTACTTAAGATGCTTGGCCGTGGCTCACTGACGACGATCAGCAAGTTTATGACCAGTTATTTCAGTGCACTCGATGCCGGCACAGGTGAGGTTAACCCCCCTGCCCTGATGGAAGTGCCTAGGGAAATAGGCTTGTCGAGTGAGCTGCTGGTAAAGAAATTATGGGCAGACGCCAGAGCATTGGCCAATCAGGAGATTGAAAGCCAACGGGCAGCCTTGGTGCAAGCGGAAGCTGAAGCAGCACTTAAGGTGACGGAAGCGATGGAGTTTTCTGAGCTGCAAGCCAGACGTATTGAGGAGTTAGAAAACCTGGTTGATGAGTTACGGACAATGCTGAATGATGAAAAACATGAGATGGGAAAACTTCAGGAAACTATTAAAGCCATGACCCTGGACGGGAGCCATGAGCTAAGAAAACGGGAGTTAGCCGAGCATGACGTTGAGCTGTTAAAAAAGCATATCAATGACTACAAAAAGACCATTGACACGCTGACCATTAAAAGCGAAGCCGATATAAGAAGCCTGAAAGAAAAAGACCGTACCATCAAAGAGCTGGAGAAATTGAATAATGCTTTAGAGCTTAATGTCGGTAAGCAACAGCTTGCTTTAGATCAGCAGGCAAATAACCTGGACGCGTTGAAAAAGGACTTGGCTGAACAAAGAGCGGAAAGTAAAAAAGCCGGGGAATATGCGGCGAAATTGGCGGGTATGCTGGAGGTTTATCAGCTGCAAGAGAAGACTGCAAAAGAACAGATCAAAAAAAAACCAACCAAAATGAAAGAAAATAACGAATAAAAAAATGACACGGTATCTAGGCGCGATGATACCGTGTCATTCAGAAACGGATTTAAAAAGAGCCTGCCAGCTTCAGTATTAATCCAGTAATGACGGTTATCTGAAGCAGGCCAACAGCAACCACCCAGCGTATTAGCTCGGCTTTGGATTCAACAATGTCTTTAGCGACTTTTAGCTCAAGCTCTCTAATACGTGCATCCAGCTTTAATTCAAGTTCCTTTAAGTCTCTAGTGGTAGCTATATCTTCGAGTTGATAATCATGTTTCGCTTGCTCAAGCGTGGCATTAATGGTGTTCTTTTGAAGCTTAGTAATCGCTTCAGCTTGCTGTTCGCTAAAGCCGGAATCTTTCAGCTCTTTTATAAATTCATGGGTATCAAAGGTTAATATTGTCATTGGTCCCTCCCCTATTCTCTTCGCTGTGGCACGGTATCATGGCGCCTAGATACCGTGTCGTTTTTTCGAGCTCGCTTAGCTTTTTGTTTGCAAGCTTCGGAGCAATAACGTGCTGTTTTGATGCCTTCAAATTGAGAATTGCAGTTATCACAGTGTTTTGAATACAAGTAACGTGCATTTGATATCGCCTTACATTTCCGTTGCATGCTATGCAAGCCGGTAAAATCTAAAATGGGCTTGGTATCAATCAAACGTTTGGCAGCACCCTCACCGGATTTAGTTTCAATAAAAACTTTTTGCATGGAATACACCTGATAAAGTGACACGGTATCTAGGCACCATGATACCGTGTCAAGTGCAAAAGTAAAGCTTTATTTTAATAGTTAATTTCAACTTCCGGCGTCGGCCGGTGCGGTTTCCGGCCTTCCCTTTGTTCTTGGCTCAAAATCCAGTTTGGCCGTTGAGTGCTTTACCGGAATCACAGCTTCAACGGATTGATTCAGGTTGCTAGGTATAGGTGTAGCAGCCGGTGCTTCTTAAAGTAGTTAGAGGTCGTATTTTCGGGCGATAGAGCCTTTGTCGACCTGTTGATGATGGCTAGATCATTGGGTGATAGCGGCTTGGAAACCTTGGAAATGGCCTGTGACTTGACCTTGCAAACTGGCATCATTAGTTCCGCGATTGTGCTTAATGAAATGCGCCGTTTAACGGAAGCAGCAAAGCCTAAGACCTTGATTGATATATCGCCGTCAACACCGACACTGACGTTGGAACCGTTGGCCGATTGCAGTCGCTACGACACCTTACGGAGTGAGCGCCATGTCCATTGATCGTGAAGAATCTGCATCTTTATAGCATGGCCACTGCTTGGAGCGAGTGGCAGGCCGAATATACAGCCGGTGATGCCAGAAGTCTGGCTGGATCGCCTGATTGAGGCGGAACAGCAAGCGCGCCAGGATTTTTCGCGAAAGCTAAAATGGGGTCCATCCGATTTTAGCAGCGAAAAATGACCTGGCGATTATTGCCTTCGGCGGCCCGCGTTCGTCCTGCTCCAGTCGCGCTGCACAACTCCCCTTCGGTACGCTGTGCACCACTTGGCCTGCGCAAATGACTTGACGCCATGTCGGGATGCCTTGCATTTTGACTACGCTTTCGCTACCGCTACAACTCCGTCAAAACGCCCGGCCCTACGGCTACGCGGGGGGCGTCGTACACCGTTCCGCTATCGCTACACTTCCTGTACTCCTTCATGACTATAGTCCATATCGTGCTCGACCCAAACACCAATCGTATCAACGCTTAAACAGGGCAACTCAGCGGCTGGAATTATCAAAATCCTGCAATATTGCATAGCAAACCGGCGTCAACAGCAAACTGGCAAACATGCCGAACAATAGACCCGCTGCCAGCGACAAGGTCATCGGCACCAGAAACTGCGCCTGCTCGCTGGTTTCCAGCAAAGTCGGCAGAAAACCGGCAAAATTGGTCAGAAAAGCCAGAAAAATCGGCCGAAACCTGGCACGGCAAGCTTCAGCGATCAGCGCAAATTTGTCCTCGGCTCTATGTTCGTGTTCATGGATGTAATCCAGCAGTACCATACTGTCGTTGACCACGACGCCACTGGCCGCGACCATGCCCACCAACGATTCTATCGATATCGGCATGCCGAACAGGCCATGCGCCAGTACCGCACCGCACCAGGCCATCGGCACCGCCAACAAGAACACCAGCGGCAGCGCGTAGGCTCGGAAACTGACGGCGATAATCGCGTAAATCACGATCAGGGCAATGCCAGTATTTGTTAGCAAGGCTTGTTGGGTTTCATGCTGCTCCTGACGCTCACGGCCCATTTCGCTTTTCAAGCCGGCGTAATCGTTTTGCAATTCCGGCAGAATCCGGGATTCCAGATCGGCATAGATAACATTAATGTCGGTCTGGGCCGGATCGACACGCGCCGCCACTTCCAATACGCGCTGACGGTCACGCCGGGTCAATTGCGAATAGCCAGGTTCGAAGCTGACATCCGCCAGCACCGATAACGGCGTTTGATTTCCGTCCGGCAACTGGATCGGCAAAGTATAAAGCTCATCCAGCGAACGCCGCTCCTCCGGCGGCAAGCGCACCATCACCCTGACTTCGTTACGTCCACGATGAAAACGCTGCGCTTCGGCGCCGTAATAGGCGTAGCGCACTTGCTCAGCCAGATCGGCCAAGCGGATGCCGAATTTTTCCGCCGCAGGCTTCAGGCTCAAGCGCAACTCCGGTTTGCCTGCGATATTGGAATCCAGGACATCGTAAACGCCGGGATAAGCCGACAAACGGGTTTTCAATACCGCAACGGCCTGTTGCAGAATGACAGGATCGGCCGCGCTTAGATTCAATACAATGTCGTAGGGCACATCGCCTTCCCGAACGATAAAATCCAGCCGCGCCAAACCGAGATCACCGACCCGCCGCCGCCATTCCCGGACGAAATCATCGACGTTAATGTGCTGCCGGGCCTGCTCGGACAGTTCCAGCCATAAGCCGGCCTCCTGCTCCCAGATCAGGGTTTCCTGGCCAATCAGCAAGCGAGATCCCGGCATCTCGGCTTCCAGTTCGTTACGATATTGCAATAACGCTCTTTCGACGCGCTCGGCCAGTTTGCGCGTCTCGGTCGGGGCGGTGCCGGGCGACACGGTCAGCCGCGCCCAAAACGCATCCTTGCTGATGTCCGGGTTCATCGCCTGTCGGACATAGCCGCCGGCATAAAGACCGCCGGTCAGCAGCAGTATTGCCGCAAATCCCGCCAAGGTCAGATAGCGCCAGGCCAGCAAAGTATTCAGCAAAGGCCGGTAGCCGCGCTCAACCCAATTATCCAGCAGCCGGTTCAGGCGTTCGCGTAGCTCAGTCAACCGGCTTGTTTGCCCGGCGGCATCGGAGGCCACTGCCAGATGCGCAGGCAGGATCAACAATGCTTCCGCCAATGAGAAAATCAGCGTCAACAACATTACCCAAGCGATAGGCCGCATCATCTCGCCGCTCCAGCCCGGCAGAAACACACCCGGCAGAAATGCCGCCGAGGCGATCAGTATCGACAACATTACCGGCAAGGCCACCTTGCGCACGCCGCGACCGGCGGCGGTCACCGGATCGGCGCCGGGCCGTTCCTGCTCACTGTATATGCTCTCGCCAATAATGATCGCATCATCCACCAGAATCCCCATCGCCAGCAGAAAACCGAACAGGGACAGCATATTCAGGGACAAACCCAGCAGCGGCATCAGCCACAACGCCCCCAGCACCGAGGTGATGATCCCCATTCCGGCCCACCAGGCTACGCGGGCGCGCAAAAACAGGGTCAACACCAGCCAGACCAGGACAAAGCCGCTTAAACCGTCTTCGAGCAAAGTGTGAATGCGCTGATCGAAAGCAATCGAATCATCCCACCAGGTTTTCAGGTGCAAGCCCGGCGGCAATGCGGTGCCCTGCTCCGTCACGTAATCCCGCACTCTTTGCGCAACCTCGATGCCGTTGCTCTCGGCATGAATTTCCCAGCCTTGCGCCGGCAGGCCATCGTGCCGCCAGTACAAACTGCGCTCACCCAGACCGTCCCTGATCGTCGCCACGTCCTTGATCCGCACCCGCCCGCCATCGGCCAGACTCAGCAATACCAACTCGCCCACAGCCTCACCCTGGCGCACGCCGCCCTTGACCTGCAGCAGCAAATCCCCGCTCGGAGTTTTAACGGCTCCGCCCGCCAGATCCAGCGAGGCGTGACGAATGGCATCGGCCACGGCTGCCACAGTCAGGCCGTATTGACGCAGCCGCACCGATTGCACTTCCACGCCGATTTCGTATTGCATCCGACCGTAATCGACCGCCTGAGTAACACCGGGCAGCGCCGATAATTCGGCACGAATGCGGTCACCCAGCCCTTTTAGCCGTAGTGGTTCGACATCCCCATACAGCGCCACCCAGATCACGCCGTCGTCACCATCGCGGACAGACTCGCGAATGTCGATTTTCTCCACTGCCGCCGGCAAATGCGCCAAGCTATCGATACGTCCACGCACGGCGCTCATCACGGCTTCCCGTTCGTGGCCGGGTAACACACTAATCTTGATCTGGCATTCGCTCTCGAAGACGCCGGTATCCAGATGCTTGATACCCGGCAGATCGTGCACCGCCTCTTCCAGCGGGATGCAGACAGCCTCTTCGACATCCTGCGGCCCGGCACCCGGGTAAATCGCAACAATCTCGAATTGCCGGGGCGTGAAGCGCGGGAATACATCTTTCTGCATCGTGAACAGACTGGACAATCCGCCCAACCAGATCAGCAGCATCAATAAGTTGGCGGCCACCGGATTGGCAATAAACCAACCCAACAACCCACCCGTCCGCACTGAGAGGCGCTTATCCGCCATCTTGCCCTCTGCTCTGTATAACCGGATTGGCAACGGACTGCACGGAAGTTTCAACAACAACAGCCATGCCCGGCATCGGCATCGCGACACCGGACACCACCAGCCGGTCGCCTACCGACAAACCGCCACTGACCAGCACCCGTTCCGCGTCACGATGCAGCACGTTCAAGCGCACTATGCGCAAACGGTTATCCGCATCCACCAGCACGGCTTCCTGCGCCGGGTTCACCGCCACTGGCGGCAGCACATAGACGTTATCAAGTTCGCGGCCCTCGATCTCGGCACTCACAAAAGCACCCGGCAACAAGGCTGGTTCGCGTTCCGGGTGCTCGAGCCGTGCCACCCAGTATTCAAGGCCGGTTGACGGTTCGACGATTCCTTCGCGGCGAACGATAAGCCCTTGCTTTGTTATCGGCTGAGGCTGGACGTCGCCAGAAAGCATCACCTTGGGGCCAGCCCGTTTACCGCTATGATCCGGCGCTTGCAGATAGGCGATTTGCGCCTGGGTCAATGGCAGGCGAATTTCCGCAGCATCGTCAGCATAGATATGTCCCAGCGGCTTGCCGATTTCAACAAACTGACCGATGGCTGCCATTTTTTCCCGTACCTTGCCGGAAAACGGCGCCCGAATATCGCAAAAACTGCGGCGCAATCTGGCATCGGCCAGCTCGGCTTCGGCCTGTTTGAGCTTGGCCTTGGCTTCCTGTAGCTGCGGTTCGCGCAACGACAACGGCGTCGCAGTGCCTTCGCCCAATACCCGCCATTCCCGTTGCGCCTGCTGTCCGGCCGCCTGTTCTTCAGCTAATGCACGTTTGGCCTCCACCAGGCGCGTTTCGCTCTGGACGACCGCCAGATCGTATACTGCAGGCGCAATCGATACCAGCACTTCCCCGGCCTTAAACCGCCCCCCGGCGACAAATTCAGGATGCAACACGATAACCTTGCCCTGCACTTCCGCGGCCAGCTCGATTTCACGCACCGGCATCACCACGCCTTGACTGTGCACGGGTAGCCGTAACCGCTGCGCTCGCACGCTGACAATCTTCACAACGGGGGGCTGATTGGGTGCAGCGATGTGCTTCGCTGCGCTGCCGTCGGCCAACCAGTAAGCGCCAAGCAGGGCGGCCATCAGCAGCAGCACAGGCAAGCCTGTCTTTAAGGCAGGTATCGATAGTTTTGGATTCATGCCCCGCCTCCCAATGCCAGATATAAATCAAGGCGATTGTTCAATAATTGCAATCGGGCGTCGAGCAAGGCGGTGCGGGCGTTCAGGGTACTGCGGTAACTGTCCAGTAGCGTCAAAATGTCTGCCTTGCCGTTACGATAGGCGTAAATGGCCAATGTACGGCTGGTTTCGGTTTGTTTAACCGTTTTGGCCAAGGCCTGTTCGCGACCTTTCAACCAATCTTCAGCAGCCAGAGACTGCTCAACTTCACGCAAGGCCTGCAGCACGGTTTCCCGATAACGATGCAAGGCTTCTTCGCTCAGCGCGGCTTGCCGATCGATACCAGCATGCAAGCGATCTCCGGCATACAAGGGCTGGATCAGTCCCAGCGCCAGATTCCAGGCCGCCGCGCGCGGATCGGTCAGATCAGCCAAATCGTTTCCGAGACTGCTGCCGTTTGCCGCCAAAGTCACTTGCGGCAACAAGGCCTTGCGAGCGCTGCTTAAGCGACTGTCCTGGGAGCGTAGCCTGAAGAAGGCCGCCGTAACATCAGGACGCCGCGCCAGCAGTTCGGACGGCATGCCGACCGGCAACGGCGCCGGCAGCTCCGGCAGTATTGCGCAACGTTCGACCACGGCGGCGGGATAGCGTCCCAATAAAACTTCCAGACCACGTGCAGCCTGCTGAATGCGATTACCGGCATCTTTCAGTTCGGCGCGGGCATCGCTCAGGTCAGTCAGCGCCAGACTCAAATCCAGCCCCTGCGCCAAGCCTAAATTGAAGCGGCCCTGCAACAGTTCGACCAATGCGCTACGTTCGTCTATCGAGGCCTGCACTACATTCACCCGCTGCCTGGCCTCGGCCAGTTCGAAACAGCTCTGCGCGGTACGCGCCGCCAGCGACAACACCGCGCCGCGCAGATCGACCTGCACCGCATCGGCCTCCAGTGCGGCGGCTTGCTGCTGGTCGCCTATCCGTCCCCAGACATCCAATTCCCAGCTCAGATTAAAGGGCAACGACCATTGGCTACCAGTCACTACATTGGCTTTCGTCTTGTATCCTGCGTCAGCATACTCGAATCCCGGAGCCAGAGCCAATTGCGGCTTGCGAGCCGCGCCTTCGATACGGGTTTGAGCCCGTGCCTGGGCGACGCGGGCTTTAACCGCTTTCAGATCATTGTTGCCGTCGAGCGCCGCCGCCACCAAAGCCTCAACGTCGGCGCTATGAAAACTGCCCAACCAGGCCGACACCCCGGCTTTTTCGCTGCCAACTACGGTCGTCCAGGACTCAGGCAACGGAACCGCATCCCGCAACAGATTGCGCTCCGGCCCGGATATGCAGGCTTGCAGCAGGAACACCGGGCACCAGCGTAGCAAGCGCTTGTAATTATCCGGCATGCATCGCATCCTGCAATAGGCTAATCACATTAGTAATGAAACCGGGATGGCTCACTATCCCGGAATGATTAGCCGCCACCCGTGTCGACCATTTCACCTGGCTACCGGTCGCGCCTTCAAGAATATCCTGGGCAAAATCGGCCATTTCCCCGGCGGTCTGTGACCACCAGCAATGCAAGAATGACCGGATCGGCTCGATCCGGTAACTTTTGCTGAACTCACTCAACCTGTCCATAATTGCCAACCCGGTCTCGACATCCAGCTGCTTTAATAAGTCCGCAGCCGGGTGATCGCCGCTCATACCCAAGGCATGCAAGACTACCGGGTCTGCATCGGCCAGGTCAGGCGAAATGCTCTTCAACAATTCACGCAGATTGTCGCCATCGTCTTCTGTATCAGCATTGTCGTTGTCCAGGTCCGGTACAAAACTGTCCACCAGCCCCAGAAACGCCACAGTGCGACCGGCCAATTCCAGATAACGGGTCATGCTGAGCACCAAAGCGCCGCCTAACGACCAGCCCAGCAGATGCAACGGGCCGTGCGGCTGTTGCTGCATAATAGCCTCAGCGTAATCGACCGCCATCGTCTTCAGTGAATCATCTCGCCAATCGGCATCGAGAAAACTGCGGCAAATCAAACCGTATACCGCTCGCTGTCCGGCCAAAGCGCGGGCCAGCGGATAGTAGCCGAACACAGTCCCTCCTGCGGGGTGGATACAAAACAGCGGCGGCGCATCGTTGCTGCACCGGTTCAGGGCAAGCAGCGGCGACAAGCAATTCGGCGCTTGCCCGGCCAGCGCGGCGATGGTCGGCTGTTGCAACAACCGGCTCAGCGGCAGTTCCCAATTCAAACGCCGATTGATCGTCGATACCAGCCGCAATGCGGTCAGCGAATGTCCCCCCAGCTCAAAGAAATTATCCTCGACGCCGACGCTGTCGATGCCCAGCACCTCTTGCCAGATGTCTGCCAGTTGCTGTTCGATAGCGTTGCGCGGTGCGGTGCGGGCGCGTTCCAGGCGTTCG
>Ga0208754_100278_pt1 | contig 12815 bp, 8 predicted proteins | sample LakWasMet55_HOW8_2_FD_183889 | JGI IMG/M metagenome (GOLD analysis project Ga0208754, IMG submission 183889) | Freshwater sediment methanotrophic microbial communities from Lake Washington under simulated oxygen tension - Sediment Metagenome... | ecosystem: Environmental > Aquatic > Freshwater >... | reverse complement strand
GTAACGATTCCTATCGATTTAAACAGCGGAAAAAGGCAGTAGAAAACCAATAACCCTATATTTAAACTGGAAACTTTTCGACGATCTTTCCTGGAAAATTTTGGAAACTTTTCAAAGCCGTTTGACACTGTATTCCTGCTTGAGCGTGATGAGCTGCGGAAATTACGGGCTGCGTAACATCAGTTATAACATATACGATTTTTGGGTCAGATGGGAGTAGGATGATTCATACCCAAATTCTATAACAAGTCATCAAGGCTTAGATCCGTCGGCTGTCGAAACGCTTGCTAACCGGATTGTCGGTAGCTAAGGGGTGTAACCGGCCTTCATCCATCTTCACAACCCGGTCGGCGATATGGAAATAATGTTCGTCATGAGTAATGGCGACGATGGTTTTACCTTGCGCTTTCAATAGCGGCAGTATTTCGGTATAAAACTGGCGTCTATAGCCTGGGTCTTGATCTGCGGCCCATTCGTCGAGTACCAGAATCGGCCTGTCTTCCAGGATTGCAATCAACAAGGCCAAGCGTTTGCGCTGACCTTGCGACAGTTGCGTACTTTGCAAGCAACTGTCGTTGACCTCTACTTTGTGCGCTAATGCCAGTTTGTCCAGCCAATAGCTGATTTTTTTAGGGTCGGCGAGCTCGCCATTGGGGCCCAGCAGACGGTAGAAGAGATGAAAATCGGAAAATACGCTGGAAAAAAGTCCGCGAAATGCCAAGTTATTGTGATCGTCGATTTGTAGGCCGTCGATCAGTATCTGTCCACCTTGCTGCTGATACAAGCCTGTCAGCAAACGGCTGAAAGTGGATTTACCGCTACCGTTGCCGCCGATTAAAAATACCGTTTCGCCAGCCTGCAAACTGAAATTTAACGGGCCGATCTCAAACTGTTCGGCCTGCTCGGTTTTGGGATAGCGATAGCGCACGCTTTGAAACTGCAATTGATGCCAGTGCTTCGGTATCGCATCGGCATAAGCGTCAAATTCGGGGCGATAGTCGGGTAATTGCAGGCTATTGAGCTTATCTAAAGCCACACTGCCGCCTATCAGACTAGGCACGGCTGCAATCATGCTGGTCAACGAGGTGCGCAGAAATAAAATCGTTAAGGAATAGGTCGTGGCAACGGCATGGTCCGCCCATCCGGCGCCTTGAGCCAGAAAAAAGATAAGGCCTATTGAACCCAGGATCATAATATTAGCCCAGTTCTCGTTGATGCCATTGAATAGATCGGCGGAAACTTCATGGTCTCGACCGCTGGCGGCATGGGGATCGAATTCATGCCGGTAAAATTGTTGAGCGCGGTTTCTATTCAGGGCCAGTTCTTTCCTGCCCATCAATGTGGCTTGATAATCTTCGTATAACAAGTCTTCGATACAGCGCGCGGCGTCGATTCGTGCGTGTGTTTTGCGCATCAACAGCCAGCCAACGATGATTGTTAGCAACATCCAGCTCGCCGTGGCAGCGAATAATGGCCGCGATAACCAAGCCAGATAAGCAAATCCTCCCAGATTTAGCACCAATCCGTAAATAGCCGATGGCAAGCTGATAAATGCCGAAGTCAGGTGACTGGTATCGCTGTTCAGGCTGGCGAGTAGCCTGGCAGGGCCGAGGCGTTCCAGTTGTTCCAGGTCGGTGTCGAGTATGCGTTTGACCATGGTGCGGCGCAATTGATACACCAGCCGATGGCCAAGCGTGGTCATGCTGATTTGCGAAGCTGTGCCAACGATAAACATTGCGATCAGCAGCGTTGAGAATTCGATTAGCGTCGATTGCAAATCGGACTGTGGGTGTAATAAACGGTTATTAGTGTAGGCGATAACCCATACGGCTAAGCTGGCGCTGGCGATACTTAAGGCGAATACTAGTAATAGGGCCAGCCTGAACTGGCTGAACATTAAGCGAATCAGATTCATGACAAGTAAGGGGAAAATGTTTTCAATGCATCGGGTCAAGGCCGGGCGTTTTTTTGGTATCGGGCTTGAGCTTAGAGCTAAGTTTTTTTGATGCGACCGTGATCATCTCCGCAAATTGATCCATGTCGAAGCGTAACGACGTGTTATGCATGTGCAGATGCACGACGCCGCAGTTTCGGAACATCAAGACCTTGTCGATATCGATTGAGGCCAAGTATTCATAGGTACAGAGTTTTATAGTCAAGGGTCATCTCCGAGCGGGTAACTGCATAACGAATCAATGCGAGCAAGATCATTGATCTTCCAGCAGCTTGCTGTCGTTGCAGAGTCTGGCTATGGCAGTTGTATTAGAGGGGCAGAAAAATTTCTGCTCAATTCCAGCTTCATTGCTAAAGGCGTTCTAAAAAGTACAAGCTTCAAAAAATCCCTGCGGCTTATTTTTTATAAATGATAATCATTCTCAAAAAAAAAGTACAGTATTTTTCTGCTGTTGCCAATTGGGGAAGTGATTCAGCTTGTTTATTTTTGGCTATGTAATCGTTAATTGTGGAAGCCTTAAATGGCGCGGCTTTGAGTGAAAGTTATAATTCGCATTAAATGAAGGCTTTCAGCAGAATTTTAAAAATTTTCAACAATTAACGGTTACATAGCTTTATTTTTTGATTGTTACGCGATGCTCAACTTTAAATGGATTGAAGACAAGGCTGCGACCCGCAGAGTTGTTCTACCAAAAGCAACCTTGTTAGGGAGAAAGACCATTGTGGCTATGCCTTTGCCGCTCATCTGGACGAGCGAGATGTGCTGCCGGAGATGGTGGTCGGCCTGCACGGGTTGCTGATCGGGGACAAAGGCTATATCCGCCCTGGCCTGAAGCAAGAGCAGGCATAACAAGGCATTGATTTGCAAACGCCTTTACGGAAAAACATGCAGGATCCGAAGCCAAAGCGTTCGCCCGCCGACTGATGTCAAGCAGGCGCTTGGTGGAGACCATCATCGGGCAATTGACCGAACGGTTCTATATCGAAAAGGTCAGGACTCGCGACACTTGGCATTTGGCTAGCCGCTTTATCCTTAATTTGAAGCTGCACTTCGTTCTTGCTCATCTCATTATCTCCTCTAATCTCTTTCCCTTTTTGAGTCAGAAGTAGCTGTAAAGTTGCTGAGGCTTATACGTAATCAGGGAAAACTAAGTACCTAAAAATTTTCTGCTTTATAGCGTTAAAGAATAATTTGCAAAGATAACGATTGACAAATGATGTTATGTTAATCAGAATAACAATCATTCTTATTTAGAAATATATATGAGTGAATGTGTCTCTTTCTTCGCAAGTGTAAGTATGATTAAGTCGTGGATTGGTGTTATCTCATTAGCGGCTTTAAAAGTATTCAATATAAAACTGATAACCGAAACTGGCGAAGAGCGTGAAGCATCAATGTATATATTTTCTTCGTGGTGAATAATGATTATTCAAGAATATTTTTACAGTTTTGTTAGTGTCTATGTTGCTGAATAAGTGTAGCCGTGGGCGTGCCGGTTTCCGAAGCAGCGACCACAGTGCCTTTGCCGGGAGCTTCATGGTTGCTTTTTTCTGCATTGTTAGGATTCTTGGCGATCAAAAGAAAGTTGCCAATGTTGAGGTAATTCAGTCGAGCAAAATGAGGGTCGAATGTCATGGATGAATCCGGGAATATCAGGTCGTCAAAGATAAGCCCGCGGCGCTTGATCAATCTCTGTGGGTTGATAGCGCTAATTGTGACGGTGCTTCTCGTCGCTTCACTAACCTGGTCTAAAGATGAGTTCAAGTTGGCAGGCTTGTCTCGGCCAATTGAAATCGTTCGTGATCGGCACGCAGTGCCGCATGTCTATGCACAAACGGTCGACGATGCCTATTTCGCGCTGGGTTTTTTACACGCCCAGGACCGGTTATGGCAAATGGATTTGAACCGCCGTGCCGGTTCCGGTCGGTTGGCGGAAATTTTTGGTAGTGATGCGTTGGAGCAGGATCGTTTCTTTCGCACGCTGGGTTTGCGGCGGGCAGCGGATGCCAATTTTCAACAACTCGACTCCGCAACGCGGGCATCGCTGGATGCTTATGCCAAAGGTGTCAATACCTATCTGAGCCAGGATCATTTTTTACCGGTCGAATATTACCTGCTCGGCGCCAAGTTCGAACCCTGGAATCCGGTCGATTCGCTGGTCTGGCTGAAAACCATGGCCTGGCGATTGTCGGGCAACTGGTGGGAGGAATTGCTCAATCTTAGGATCCGGAAACGCCTGTCGCCGCAACAGTTTGCCGATTTGTTTCCGCCATATCCGGGTGATGCGTCGTTGGTATTTCCTGATATGCCGGGGCTTTATGAAAGATTTGACGGTTTGGCTGGTCGTTTGCTGGCGCAACACCATGAAGAAATCAATAAAAGTGTCGGTTCCAACAATTGGGTAGTGGATGGCAGTCGGTCGGCTAGTGGTAAACCCTTGTTGGCCAATGACCCTCACATGCCGTTGACAGCACCTTCGCTTTGGTACTTCGCGCATTTGCATGCGCCAGGCCTGGATGCCATTGGCGCGACTTTACCAGGTGTACCCGGCATCGCGTTAGGCCGCAACCAGCAGGTTGCGTGGTCATTTACCAATACCGGGCCGGATACTCAGGATATTTTTCTGGAAAAAATACTATCCGGCCAACCCACGCGTTATTTGACTGTCGACGGTTCGCAGGCATTCAAAGAAATCCCGGAAATTATCCAAGTTAAAGACGCCGCTGACGAACTGTTAACAGTACGTATCAGCAAGCACGGCCCGTTGATTTCCGATGTCGATACCGATGCGAAAACCGCCACACCGGACGGCATGGTCGCGGCATTAAGCTGGGTCGGACTGGAAGCCGACGACGCGACTATTCGTTTTATGTTGAATGCGGGTCGTGCGCAAACCGCCGGCGAACTGAAACAAACCGCGCGAGATTTTCACGCGCCGCAACAAAACATCGTCTACGCCGATGCCGGAGGCAATATCGGCATGGTCGCCGCTGGCCGGGTGCCGTTGCGTACTGCCAGCAACGATATAAAAGGTCGTCTGCCCGTGCCGGGTTGGGACCCTAAATACGATTGGCAAGGTTTCATCCCCTTCGAACAATTGCCGCAACGCGACGGCAGTGCCGACGGCAGAATTATCACCGCCAATCAAAAAATCACCGCGCCCGATTATCCGTACTTCATTACCTCGGGTTGGGCTTTACCGTACCGGGCGGAACGTATCGCCGAATTGTTGGACAAGAGCGACAAACACAATGTGGCATCGTTTGCGGCGATTCAAGCCGATGTCGGCAATCCGGTTGCTGAACAACTTTTGCCTTATCTGTTGAAAATAGAAACCAGTGACCAAACTGTCCCGGCTATACAGCTTCTGCGTGTCTGGGACAAGCGGATGTCGGCACAGGCGGCGCAACCCCTGATTTTCGCTGAGTGGCTGCGGCAACTGGCGGCGGTGCTTTATCAAGACAAACTAGGCGATTTGTATGAACTGGTTGGCGACTATAACCCGCAATTTTTAGCCAATATATTCAATGACCGGGATGGCGGCGCTACGCGTTGGTGCGTCGCCGCAGCATTGTCAGTGCCGCCTTGCCAACAGGAAATGCAGCGGGCGCTCAGCCAGGCGCTGATCAATCTCAAGCAGCATTACGGCGATGATATGAAGCAATGGCGATGGGGCAGGGCGCATGTCACCGTGTTCAAGCATCAGCCGTTCGGCCAGGCGCCGGTTATCGGCTCGTTGTTTAACGTCGAAACCGAAAGTCCGGGCGGCATGGATACCATAAACGTCAGCGGCTATCGTTACGATGAAGCCAGCGGTCGCTATTTTGGGGAAGCAGGTCCTGCTTTCCGGGCTATTTATGATTTGGCCGAGCCTGACAACTCGGTATTTATCCTGGGCACCGGCCAATCCGGCAGTCCGTTTTCCCCGCACTACCGGGATATGGTAACGGCTTGGTTGCAAGGCGGCGCAGTGCCGATGCTGACCAGCCGGGAACGCATACTCCGCGATGCCGTCGAACACATCACGTTGTCGCCGGAATAAGTGCGGAATTTTTTACAACTAATAATAACTTTATCATCACAGGACACAGCAATGAACGACTTTCTTGATTTGGCCGGTATCGGCATTGGGCCTTTTAATCTTAGTCTGGCGGCTTTGCTGTCGCAGGTTAAAGGTTGCCGTGCACGATTTTTTGAGCGCCGAGACAGCTTCAGTTGGCATCCGGGAATGATGTTGCCCGGCACCCAAATGCAGACATCCTATTTAAAGGACTTGGTGACGCCGGTCGATCCGAGTAATCCGTATAGTTTTCTATCCTATCTGGTTAAAAAAGGCCGGTTTTATCGGTTTATCAATGCTGAATACCCCAGAGTTCGACGGGTCGAGTTTGCCGATTACCTGCGTTGGGTAGCCGGACAATTACAGAGTCTGCAATTCAGTTCCGGGGTGGATAAGGTATCGCTTGATGAGCGTGGTTTTAGGTTGCACGGTGCCGGATTGGCGGATGTGCGGAGCCGGCATCTGGTGGTCGCTACCGGCATGAAACCTAATATTCCCACCTGGATCGAGCGTTATATCGGCGAGCAATGTCTGCATAGTCACAGCTATGTGGATTCGAATTTTGCGGTGACCGGCAAGCGCGTCGCAATTATCGGTGGCGGCCAAAGCGGGGCGGAAATTTTTTTGGACTTGATGGCCGGTAAACGCGGCAAGACTGAGGAAATCATCTGGATTAGCCGACGGCCAAATCTTGATCCTTTGGATGAGACTGCATTCACCAACGAATACTTTACACCCGATTATGTGCGGCATTTTCATCGCCTGCCGGAGGCGCGCAAGCCGCCGATTGTCAGCTCACACAAACTAACCGGCGATGGGGTATCGCCCGCCACCTTGCAAGTTTTGTCCCAATACCTTTATGACAGCGACTTCCTGAACAGCGACACCACACCTTATGCCATCATGCCGCATCGCGAAGTACATTTGGTGGGGCGAGATAAAAATGCTTACCGTCTGCACATGAGTAACGGTTTCAATCATGTCGATGAAGCAGTGGTTGCCGACCGGGTCATTCTGGCTACAGGTTATCACTATCAACTTCCAGATTGTTTGGGGTCACTGATCGACCGCTTGGACCTGGATAAAGATGGCTTTCCGCGCTTGACCGGGGACTACACAGTACCGTGGGATGGCCCGGACGGACATCGCATCTATATGCAAAACGCCGGGCGCAATAGCCACGGCGTCGCCGATGCTCAACTTAGCTTGGCGGCCTGGCGTTGTGCGGTGATCATTAATAGCTTGATGGAAGAAACAATTTATAACGTTGATCCTTATCCTGCGCCATTGCATTGGGTGGATCGCCCGAATGATCGTTTCAATGAGGACATGAGTGTTAGAGATTCGGCAAGAATTTTACGGGTGGGGTGAATTTTTACTTGATTCTACAAATGATAATCATTATCATTTGTAATAATTTAAACATATTGCCATTTTTAAAATCATTAAGTTTCCTATATGAGCCAAATCGTTTTAAACCAAACGCTGCCTGATGACAGGCGCATTGTTCTGCAAATCGACGAGAGCGATGCGTCCTTGCTTATTGATGACAAACAATCGGCAACTTTGAAAATAATTACCCGGCCAAATAATTTGCTATCGGTACAGATTTCGGACATTTGTCTGGCCAATAGCGAAGCGGCAGCGTCAATGTTGGTGCTGGTTTTGCACATTCTTTTCGACAACAAGCTGGCTTTGAATGAGATTCAGCTATCGCTGGGTATGCGTACCGATTTGCTGGAGCTTTTGCGATACCTTGGCTTGGCTGTCGTCGAAAACGAAGCGGTCGTTAGTCGACGGTCCCTGTTACGCCAATTGCCGGAGCTATGGCTGACGAAACCTCGTTCGTATCCTTTTCCGTTGATCCAGTCGATGACCGAAGGCAAACGTCATCCCTTACGTCCTACTGTGACGGTCGGTGAAGTCTATCGGCATTTCTTGCCTGAATTAGGTGAACACATATCTTTTAGAACTGTCGATTCCAATCGCGACTTGGACATTTTTAACGCCTGGCACAACAACCCGAGAGTTTCGGCATTCTGGGAATTGGCTGGCAGCAAGGACATGCACCGCGAGTATCTGCAAAAAGTCACCGCCGACGCCCACATGCATCCGGTATTTGGCTGTTTCGACGATAAACCCTTTGGTTATTTCGAAATCTATTGGGCCAAGGAAGATCGCATCGCGCCGTATTACGACGTGGACGATTACGACCGTGGCGTGCACATGCTGGTTGGTGATGAACAACTGCGTGGTCCGCACCGGGTAGCCGCCTGGCTGCCGTCTCTGGTACATTTCATGTTTCTTGACGATCCGCGTACCCGCCATGTCGTCGCCGAGCCGCGCGCTGATAATGCCAAGATGATTGGCTACATGCAGCAAGCCGGCTTCTATAAAGCCAAGGAATTCGATTTTCCGCACAAACGCGCCGCGATGATGATGCTGTCGCGGGAAGCCTTTTTTGAACAATTTTGCGTATAGGAATTTTATGAGTATCGATAGCGAAGACACCGTCTTTCAGGTCGTCGTCAACGACGAAGAACAATATTCAATCTGGCCGGACTACAAAGCTGTGCCCAACGGCTGGCGTACGGTCGGTAAATCCGGCGTCAAAAAAGAATGCCTGGACTATATCGAGCAGGTTTGGACTGATATGAGACCATTGAGCCTGCGCCAGTTCATGGACAGGCAGGCTCCGCAAGGCTGATTGAGAGATGCGTTTGCTGTGTTTTCCTTATGCCGGCGCCAGTGCCATGGTGTATTTACGCTGGCGGCGCAAGGTGCCGAGATCACTGGATATTTGGCCGGTGGAATTGCCCGGACGCGGAGTTCGTTTGCTAGAGCCATTGGCAAGCGATTGGGAGCATTTGATCGGGAAACTGGCTGATGAAATCGCCGGTAATACCGGTCAACCCTATGCATTATTCGGTCACAGCATGGGTGCGCTGCTGGCGTTCGAAATCGCTCACAGGCTTGATGCTATGGGCTTGCCATCAGCCAAAGCTTTAATTGTTTCCGGCGCGCATGCGCCCAGCCGCCGCGATAGTCGCAGCTTCCTTAATCTGGAGACTGACGCGCAATTGCGGGAGGAAATGCAGCGATTGAACGGTACCGAATCCGCCGTGTTCGCCAGCGAAGAGCTCATGGCCTTGACCTTGCCGGTATTGCGTGCCGATTTCAAACTGTGCGGCCTGTATCAGCGCCGCGAGCGCAAGCCGCTGGATTTACCTGTGCACGTCCTGGCAGGCACTCATGACGAGACGACACCGGAAACGCTCTTGGCGTGGCAGTCTGAAACCTCGGCCGGGTTTTCGCTGGATTATTTCGATGGCGACCATTTTTTCATCCAAAGCCATGAGTCTGACGTTTTGGCAACGCTATGCCGGTACTTGCAACTCCATGTTACAGACGCAAGCGGTTGGCTAGCCTACGCCGAGCCCTGTTGAACTTCCGGGCGCTTGCCCAGAGGAAACCGGCTAGTAGGGAGGAACCGGCCAATTTCTCGCCAATAAATGCCCGAAAGCCTGATTGTTATTAATTTTTGCCTACTGATTTTCAGCTTATGAATTTTGATACCACCCTGCTTGTTATGGATAAGCTGCTTCCGGGTAGCGATTTGCCCCTGGTGATCAGGCCAAAATCCCCCGGTATCGCCTTGCTGGATGTTGCCGGGCAGTTGCGGAATGTGATCGATCGTCATCTGCTGCAATGCGGCGGCATTTTGTTTCGCGATTTTGCCGTGGCAAGCCCAGCCGAATTTAAAACGTTTGCCGCAAGTTTCGGTCATCCGTTATTGAACTACGAGTTCGGCTCGACGCCGCGCACGCAGGTAGAGGCGGGGGTTTATACCTCGACCGAGTACCCGCCGCATCAATCGATCCCTTTGCACAACGAACAGGCCTATACCCGCGAATGGCCGATGAAAATCTGGTTTTTCAGTGCACTGGTCGCCCGGCAGGGTGGCGAAACGCCGATAGCAGATAGCCGAGCGATCTACCGGCGTATTGATCCGCACATCCGGCAACGCTTCAGCGAAAAAGGCCTGATGTACGTGCGCAACTATGGCAATGGTCTGGATGTGCCCTGGACACAGGTGTTCAATACCGGCGATACAGCGTCGGTTGAAGCCTATTGCCGTACGCACGACATCGTTTGCGAATGGAAAGATGATGGTGAACTGCGCACCCGTCAGATCTGTCAGGCGATTGCCCGACATCCCGTCACGCAGGACTGGGTCTGGTTCAATCAGGCGCACTTGTTTCATGTGTCCAACCTGGAGCCTGAAGTCCGCGAGACCTTGCTCGAGGTTCTCGATATAGAAGAACTGCCGCGCAATGTTTATTACGGGGATGGTTCCGAAATCGAAGACGAGATCCTCAACGAAATCCGTGGCGTGCTCGACGAACAGACCATCAGTTTTCCCTGGCAAAGCGGTGACGTGATGATGCTGGACAACATGCTGACTGCCCACGCCCGTACGCCGTTCCAGGGTCCGCGCAAAGTAGTGGTAGCGATGGCCGAGCCTTATCCAGCTTAACTTGATAGTTTTTATGAATGACACAACCATGTATATCAATCCCTTACAAGCAACAAATTTCATTGAATTATTGGAGCAACGAGCTGATGCCCACCCTGACCGTATCGCCCTGCATTGTCTGACAGATTCGAGCGGCGCGGAAACCCGGTATAGCTACACCGAATTGAATGATCGGGCCAAAGCGATTGCGGTTGCGCTGCAGCAACGGAGTGGTGTCGGTGAAAGAGCATTGATTTTGTTGCCTAGCGGCATTGATTATGTAAGCGCCTTTTTTGGCTGTTTGTATGCAGGCGTCATTGCCGTACCGGCTTATCCGCCGGAATCGCTGGCGGTGCAGCACATCAAACGCGTCAAAACGATATTGGCCGACGCCATGCCCAGCGCCATTCTGACCTCAGCCGATTTGAGCGAAACCATTACCAGCATCGTCGATGCGCTTCCCGGATTTGCCAAGCCGGTCATCGTCGCGGTCGATTGCGTCGATCCGGCCTTAGCGACGGCCTGGTCGCGACCGGAACTGGCCGAGGGCGACATCGCTTTTTTACAATACACGTCCGGTTCCACTGCATCCCCAAAAGGCGTGATGGTGGGACACGACAACCTGATGGCTAACCAACGCGCCATTAAACAGGGCTTTATGATTGACGAAAGCGACGTGTTCGTCAGCTGGTTGCCGTTGTATCACGACATGGGCCTGGTCGGCAGCCTGCTGCAACCGATCTACAGCGGCATACCGCTGGTGCTGATGTCGCCGCGCTATTTTCTGGAACGGCCGGTGCGTTGGCTGGAAGCGGTGTCCCGTTTCGGCGGTACCGTCAGTGGCGGACCGGATTTTGCGTTTCGTTTATGCAACGAACGCATCGGTGAATCGCAATTAAAAGGTTTGCGCCTGGATAGCTGGAGGCTGGCATTCTGCGGTGCCGAGCCGATTCGTTACGACACTTTGACCGGATTTGCCGATAAATTCGCCGCAATCGGTTTACCGGCTAGCGCACCGTATCCTTGCTATGGCTTGGCCGAGGCAACCTTGCTGGTGACCGGCGGTCAGCCGGGCCAGACGGCGCGCGCGTTGAGCTGTTCCGCCGAGGCATTGGCCAGGCATACATTGCAAACCGAAACCGGTGGTATCGTGCTGGTCGATTGCGGTTGCCCGCAAGCAGAACATCATATTGCCGTTTGCGATCCGCAAAGCGGCGCAACAGTCCAGGATGGCCGGGTCGGCGAAATCCGGCTGGCCGGTCCCAGCGTGACGCACGGCTACTGGCAAAATCCCGAGGCCAGCGCAAAAACCTTCATCAGCGATGCCGATGGAAAAACCTGGCTGCGCACCGGTGATCTGGGTTTTGTCGAGCAGGGCCGCCTGTTTATTACCGGTCGCAGTAAGGATTTAATACTGATTCGCGGTCAGAACATCTATCCGCAAGACATTGAACAAACGCTGGAAGAACAGCTTGAGGTCTTGCGCAAAGGCCGGATCGCCGCGTTTGCGGTGACTATCGACGGTTACGAAGGCATTGGTATTGCCGCAGAAATCGGTCGCAACATCCAGAAACGGGTGCCCGCAGAAAATCTGTTCGATGCCATCAACGAAACCGTGGCCCTAAATTGTCAGGAACCGGCCAAGCTGATCGTATTGCTCAATCCGGGCGCTTTGCCGAAAACCAGCAGCGGCAAATTGCAACGTAGCGCCTGCCGTCAAGGATGGCTGGATGGCACGCTGGATAGTTATGCTATCCAACAGGAAGGCAAGTCTCATAGCATTGCGACAGGGCGGGCATTGACCGCCTGCGAAAATAAAATCGCCGCGATCTGGTGCGAGATATTAGGTCTTAGCGCGGTGGCGCCGCAGCAAAGCTTTTTCGCTCTGGGTGGGCAATCGATTACTGCTGTGCAAACCTGTGCGCGGATTCGCGACGTCTTCAACATTGCCGCCGAACCCGGGTTGTTTTTCGAAGCACCGACGCTTGCCGAGTTTGCTGCCGCCATCGAGCGTTTAACTGCGGCGGGCGCGCTCAGTGACGATTTGGTTTTGTCCGCCGGCACGAAAAATGAGGATTTGCCGCTTTCGCATGGTCAGGAAAGCCTGTGGATACTCTCCCAACTGGACCCGACCAGCGCCGCCTATCACATCAGCGGTGGCGTACGCATCAGCGGCGCACTGGCTGTGGATGCACTGCAAACCGCCTTCGACGCCCTGAACCGGCGTCACGATGCGCTACGCACCGTATTTTACGCCGTAGACGGCCAGCCCTTACAGGCCCTCC
>Ga0208754_100275_pt1 | contig 13212 bp, 12 predicted proteins | sample LakWasMet55_HOW8_2_FD_183889 | JGI IMG/M metagenome (GOLD analysis project Ga0208754, IMG submission 183889) | Freshwater sediment methanotrophic microbial communities from Lake Washington under simulated oxygen tension - Sediment Metagenome... | ecosystem: Environmental > Aquatic > Freshwater >... | reverse complement strand
AGCGGAAAATCGATGATTCCCAAGGAAACGAGCTACATCAAATTCCGCAGGGAATGCTATCAGCAAGCCAGTGTCAACAAAATATCCTACCACCCGGAGCGTCATGCTTTCGCGCAGAAACGCTACCTGGAACTGGTCAATGCCCCTTGCCCGCTCGAAGCGGGCTGGGAGCACAAAGGGCGGATCGCCAAGCTGGCCGACTACCTGTCAATTTCCGAAGCGGAAGCCAAGAAAATAGACGAGGAAGCCCGTCTGAAAATCTCAATGGAATTGGGTCATTCTCGCGTGGAGATTAGCAATGCGTACCTGGGCTAGAGAACTGGAATCGCACACCCACGACTATGTGCGCCGCGGCGGCAAACAGAACCGCAGGAAACAGGTCTCGCTGATTGTGGACTTTCTCGAATACACGGACGCCCAGGAGCGCGTCACGTCCCTGCACAGGATCGGCGCCCGGCATGCGATCAACTTCTGGAAAGCGCACCGGAGTCTGTCCGAGAAAACGGCCTACGATTACTGGCTGGGTCTGTGTAAGTTGTGGGAATGGACCGGCAAGCCCGGCAAGCCGCCCAAACCGCATAAGTGGAGCGAGCTTACTGAAGAACCGGCGCCAACCGCTGTTAATCAGACGGTATTCCCGGACATCGCGCAGGCGATCCGGGCCGCGCGCACAGCCAGGCAGTTGACCCGCCAGCAGCTTGCAAATTTATCAGGCTGTGAGTTAATAACCATCGAAGAAATCGAGGCGGGGACGTATGATGGCGCCAAGGTTTCGGATATCCAGCATCTGTTTCAGATTTTGGCTGTTGAACTCACTATTGAAAGGAGTCTGTTTTGAAAACTATCTTAGATCTGCTCAAGTTATCGCTCAAGCCATTGGCGCTGTACCTTAAAGTGTTGTCCTGGCGTATCACCTGGGACGACATTCCCAGAACCTATGCCTCATGGATTGTGCTTTTCGGCTACGGAATCGCAATGGGCGGCCTGCGCTATGCGTGGGTAGAGGGCTTATCGCCCTTCGCCTTGGCCTTTTCCATGACCTTAAGCGTGGCGTTCTGCGGCAAGCCGGGCATTTTGCTGATCCTGGCGGCCGGATCGGTTGAGTTTCTTGGGGTATTTTGCATTCTGGCCTTGTCGAGATTCGGTTTCGTCTATGTCGATTACTTTCTGCTGTTCGCACTGATTGAATTCTTGTGTTTCGTGCGGCTTTATTATCTGTACCTAAAATTCAGGCATACCTGTCCCAAAGGCGATATTTTTGCCTGATTTGCGTTTGTATTTTTTTCGAGTTGTGCTTAAATGTATCGGTGAGTTTATCGTTATTCAGGTTTGGATTAATTTTTAACGACTTACGAATAGAGTATTTCCTACGCCTATGTGGGTTTTAGGATGGCGAAATTGGGATCAGAAAAACGACCAATGTATTTCCCACGATATGCGTGGGTAACGGGTTCTTGGCCAATAAAAGAGGTAACATCCCAAGTATTTCCCACGCTTTGTGGGTTAATGATGCCGTCGGTTTCTCTTGGCCAGACTGCCGAAGTATTTCCCACGATGCGTGGGTTGATGACATTCCGAGCCGGAAAGCTCAGTCGCTGAAGTGTATTTCCCGCGCTCGCGCGGGCTTGCTTATTTTTCTCTAGTCTCTCTGAATCAATGTATTTCTAAGTTATGCCGGGCCTCGTCTTTCCAGGCTGGGGCCCTTCAGTCTCAATTCACTGCGTCCTAACAAGATCCCCAAAAAGGAAATATCAGCATTCTTTTCAGATTCATAGCGTTTGGCTTCAGCTTTCCCGTCTTTTCTCTTTCCATTAACACAGATCAAAAACCAAAGCCAATTCAAAAGAGGCGTTTTTTGCGCGTCTTTCGACCCGACACAAACTTTTTTAGCATGGCATAATCGCGCTCGATTTTTTTTAAAAATGGCGCTTTGGCCGCTTGCATATTCGGCTATCCGTGCGAGCTTAATACTTGTGTTGTGTTATCAATAAGAAAAAAATATGTCAAAAACAATTCCTTTTTTAATCGAGGCGGTGTTGGACAGCCCGGTGATCCTTTCATCAGATGCTTATTTGACGCTCGACTCCCTGTTGTCAGCTTCCTGTCAATTGCGCGGCGAGGATGATACCCATCTGCCGCTCAGACGAACCGCTGACGTTTACCATGCTTCCGCCGGGATTCTGGTCGGAAATCCCATCACCTCCGAAGCGGCTTTTTTGGCGCGTCTGACGGTTCGCGATTGCAACAACCCGCGCATCAAGCCAAATAAAAAGAGCGGCCTGATCATATCAACGGTTTCGTTTCCCGACAAAGCCAGGCTCGATCGTTATCAGGCGTTTCATGCCGCCAAAGTGATCTGGCTCGGCTGCGGCGATCCGGATGAGACGCTCAGGATTCTGTCCAGACTCCCGGGCCTTGGCAAGCGATACAATGCCGGCTACGGTCAAGTCAGCGCTTATTCCGTAACGCCCATCCAGCGGGATTTTTCCATGCAATTGCCGGATGACACTTTGGCTCGTCCCGTGCCGATCCGAATCTGCCAACAGCTGGGCATTGACCTTTCCCACGCTCACCTGGACAGGGCGACTTACAAGCCCAACTATTTCGATTTCACGCAGGCCGATCTTTGTGCGCTGCCAACCACACGTCTTATCAATAAGGACGACGTGGATTTTCTGAAGGAGGCAATATGAATGCCAAAGGCCAAGCGGCTTTAGCGCTATATCACCAGTGGTTCGGCGAACGTGCGTTCGCGTTGTGCGGCCTGCCGGGCCCTTCGCCCAAGCAAGGCGTTACCCGATGCTCGGGGTGCGGCGCCAAAGGAGGCCACTTGCACAGCGGCGCTACTCACGCCTTCTGTGACGTATGCGTGACTGTTGCCGGCAATTACCAGGGCATAGGCACGCCGGGCCGTATGGGTGGCGGCTGGGCCGCGCTCATTACCCCAGCCTTTGCCGAGCTGACCACGACTTCCGAAAAGAACCTGCAGGCGTTCAAAACGTTGCCTCAGGCAAATCTCACCCATGCCACGCCGAATGAACTGATCATGAGGGCGCTTTTGAACCCGCCGGAACCGCCTTTCATGCTGATCCGCTTCGGCAACGCCAACGCGGATATCTGCGGCCAGCTCAGAGCGAGTTATTCAAAAGACCTGATCTACCTTTCCGGCGACACCATCGATCGCATTGATGCCAGAAAAGTGCGGGATGGCGTCGCGGCCGTCACCCGGGCTGAAATCCCGCAGAAATTGCTTCAGCAATCCGTGGCGAGCTATAGCGCTATCGCCAGAGGCTTGTTGCCGGAAGCAGGCCTGCAAAAGGCCAGGCAGACGATCTGTGATGCCGAGGTTAAGTTGCCGGGCATCACTGAAATTATCCGATCCATGCCGTTGATCGGTTCATCAGAATACAAATGGATAATGGCGTGCTCCTATGCAACAAAGTAACTCACTTTCCGAAATCAAATTTTTGGCTCCTTCCGTAAGAGACGTCTATGCCGCCCATAAGGCGACATGGCAAGTCATGGGGCAATCGCCTGACCAAAACCGGCACTTCCACCACGATTGCAATTTCCTGCCGTCCCGAGAGGGGGCGCTCATTACGATCAGGGCACATCAGGACCATCTTCCGCCGGCATCGACCCCGGTCAAAACGGCTTATGAGGCCGGCATGACGCTTAATTTCGCTCTGTCAGCGTGTGCTTCCACACGCCAAACCGGGACTAATCGTGAAGTGCCCTGCTTGTCGCGTGATCAGCTGGTCGACTGGCTTGATCGCCACGCGTTAAGACACGGCTTCCAAGTCGATCTCCCGTTACTGGCAATCGACACCCAAGCCTTGCCGGTCGTGAAGCCGGGCCATCCTGTATTTTTCTTAAACAAGGCTTTTTACTCGGGAAATCTGACGGTAGCCGACAGTGAGTTTTTTTCGAAAGCACTCACAGAAGGTATCGGCCGGCACAAAGGCCTGGGTTTCGGCATGCTAAAAATCATCAACACTCATAATCAATAACAAGAAGGTATATAAAATGGAATCATTCAACATTGTCATGACGGGAACTGTAACGCCTCATGAGGCGAGTCCATTGGCTACGGCACCGATTAAGCCTGATCGCGAAGTTGCAACGATCGAGAAATACCAGCAAGGCGACGACAAAACGGCCAGATTGCCGCGCATGGCCAAATATTTTCAGGATACCGCCGGTCTTGCCTATACGCCCTATTTTCCCGCTGCCGGCATCCGTGGCGCATTACGGCGCGCGGCCCGCGACAGTATTTTTTCACTCATGAAGGACGAGAAATGGGGGCTGGAATTGCACCGGCTGTTGACGATCGGGGGCGTCAGCACGGCCGGTCCGGAAGGCAGCATCAATATCAGCGCGATTCAGGCTTTTCGAGATCGGAATCCGTTAATTTCGTTGTTCGGCGCCACATCGGGACCGAACAATCCCTGGATCGAGGGCCGCTTGTCTGTCGGTCATGCCATCCCTTCCCATGCCTTTGTGCCACCGATTGTCACCGGCATCAGGACTGACCCGGTTCGCCGCAAGCCATCGGAAATCACCATGCTGGACGAAGCGTCCGCGGCGGCGCTGGATGATATCTGTAATGCCGGCCGAACGGTATCCAGGCTGAAGAGACAGATTGAGGAATGCAATGCTGACATCAAAAAAGCGAAAAAGAAGGGCGACGAAGCGGCGCTCAAGGAAAAAACTGAACTGGTAGAGCAATTGACCGGCCAGATGAATCAAGCTGCTGACCTTGCCGGCACGTCTGTCAGTATTCAAATGCCGTTATCCGGCTACGAAATCATCCCTCCTCTGATGCCGTTGAATCAGCGCATCGTTGGGCAGGACCTTACCCTGACTGAACTTGGGCTGCTGGTTGTGGCATTGAGAAGGTTTGCGCAAAAGCCCCTGCTCGGCGCTCATCAGGCGCACGGCTGCGGTGTTGTTCGCTGTGAATGGGAAACCTCAGTGAAGGGCATCAAAGGCACGATTAGCCTGGAGCCGTTTGTGGACCTGTTTATTCAAGAGGATCAGTTGCGGGCGCTGTTGACCGAGGCCGAGGATCAATTCAAATCGTCGATGGAAAACTGCACGGAGCAGGCGCTATTGCCCGCGTAACGCATCTTTCATATGGAGTAACCATTTATACCGGAGATAATGTATTTAAAATCATTGGCTTACAACCAGATAATTTCCCCTATATGTAGGGGTTGTAGGAATCAGGCTCGGTCCGTTTGGCCATGAGCCGCGTATTTCCCCTATAAGGGGTTGCAGGAGCAATATTGGTCCAGATTCTAGAGGATTTTTGTATTTCCCCTGGGCTAGGGGTTGTAGCCAACGATGAGCGAGAAAACACAAAGAGTTCGCTATTTCCCCTATGCGTAGGGGCCTAGCTGATTAGAGAGCTATATCGGTCGTGTATTTCTCCTATTTTAGGAGTTGCTGAGAATCGCAATCAGCCTTTGGCCTTTGAGGATGGTATTTCCCCTATGGGGGTTGTAGGGAATCGATGATATTGTCGATTTTTTTTCGCTGCATATTTCCCCTGTGCTAGGGGTTGTAGATAGGATCGCTCGTCGAAAAAGCTTTTATGTATTTCCCCTATAAGGGATTACAGCCCCTGCCGTCCAGCGGCTCATAGCCAATCGACGTATTTCCCCTATCTAGGGGTTGCAGGTTGGACGATGTGAAAGCGCAACTATCTAAAACGTATTTCCCCCTATCTTAGAGGGGGGTGCAGGCTCTGGATAAAAACTCGCCCTCTTTCAATGTGGTATTTCCATTAATATGGGGCTTTAGAGTGGCGGTGAAGCTGCTGAAGTCGAAGGACTTGGTATTTTTCTCTTATAAATATAAGGAGTTGTAGGTTTCTGGGCAGGCTGCTGGCCAAGGTGTCGAAGTATTTCCCCTATGAGGGGTTGCAGATTCCGGCCGCGCTGGTTATCCGGAGTTAGGCTTTATTTCCCCTAATGTGCCGGGAAAATTAAACAGTAAGGATTACATTTCTCCATTTCTGGAGTTTTTGATTGTGTTATCAATAAGAAGACAGAGCTTAAGGTATTGGGCATTTCTCCTGATAAGTAGGAGTTGGCGATCTACCTGACCTTGTGCAGTCGAGCGCTATGATTTCTCCTGTTGTTTAGGAGTTGTCGCTAGATCTGGTCACCATTAGCGTTATTGCAGTATTTCCCTGTTTAGGGGCGTTGTTAAAAATAATGAGTATCTGGATTTGAGCGTGTTTAGCCACAATGAAATCCGGTTTATAAACAAACATTGGAGACATCAATGAACCATCTGAAAGATCTTCCGGCCGGCACTATCTGGCTCCACTTGCTCGATGCCATCGAGCATGATGTGATCCAGGACATCCGTATGTATGCGCAAGGCCGTGCCACGAATGTCGCACGGGGTGCTGAGACCCCGGAACTGGCTGCGCTCATGGTCGATAAATACTGCGAGGGCATGACAAAGGCGTTGCACATCGCCGGCTTGGAGTCCGCCGTCCGGGCCGAGGGCGACCGTTTGGTGCGTGAAATCGATCCTGATTTTGATGCGCACTGTAAATCCCATTGGGCAGCCCGCCCCGCTTCACTCACCACTTTAATGAAATAAATGTAAGGAGATAATTCAGATGAGCGTTGAAAATATGTCTATGATATAAAATTCTATGCAAAAAATAACAATTTCCCAAATTACCGAACAAGCGTTCGCCCAAAACGGCCCGCTGTCAAAATTCGTTAAGAATTATGTGCCCAATCCCGTGCAGATCGAGTATGCCGCTCAAGTCGCGCAATGTTTTGATGCCGGCTCACCGGAACAAACTGCTATCGGTTTGCTTGAAGCCGGCACCGGCATTGGCAAAACGCTGGGCTATGCCATTCCTCTGCTGGCTTATGCCGCCCTCGAGGGCAAACGGGTCGCGATCTCCACCTACACCATTCAGCTGCAATCGCAGCTACTCTGCGCCGGCGGCGATGTCGATATTGCCAGGCAGATTATTCACGAACTGACGGGAAAGTCGCTCACCGTAGCCCCGCGTCTTGGCCTGCGCAATTTTGTGAGTCCGTTAAGAATCCGGACGGCATTGGCAATCAAAGGCGTCACCGAGCCATCGGATGCCGCCAAGAAATTTATCGACTGGGCCACTTCCTCAAAAACGGGCCTGTTCCTGGAATGGAACAGGCTGCACGGTGAAATTCCGATTGAATTTCTAACCGCTGAAATTTGCTGCGAACCCTATCTGCCGGAATCTGAAAAACAACGTTATCTGGCCCACAGAGAACTCGCCAAAGAGGCCGACGTCATCATCACCAACCACAGCCTGACGCTGCTGCACGCGCGTTCCAAGGAATTCTCCGTACTGGATGCGCTGGATGAAGTCCCGATCTCGATTATCGTGGCCGACGAAGCCGACCGGATTGAATCGGCTGCCGAGCAGCTGTCGCAACGATCGGCGGCACTCATGTCCATGCGATCTTTCTTTGACAGAAACGATGACCCGGCCAGCCAAGGCATTGTCAATGGCATCCGGACGATTTGTGACCTGGCCAGCCGTGTAGATACCGGCCGGGATGCGCATGTGAATCTGTTGAACAATCCGGTCCTGGCGTCTGAGATCAGTTTACAGATTTCTCAGCTTTTGCCACATTTTGACCAGGCGCTAAAATCCTGTTCGGACAACGAGCAGATAGCCGAGATGGCCCTGCACAGGAAATCCTTATCGGAATTCAGGTCACGACTCGCTCAGAATTCGGCTTCGACGATACCGATCATTCACTTTTCCGAAGTCCGGCGCTACCCTTCCCTTCGCGCTGTTGATCCCAATCCAGGCACCTTGTTCGGCCGGTTGTGGCAGGATGCCCCCGAGCAGGATAGGAAGCCTTATCTGGAAGCGGCTTTGCTAACCTCGGCGACATTAAGCGATGGCAGAGAATCCTCGCTGAAATCCGTGGCGCATTCCCTGGGACTTTTCAAGTCCAGCCACTACCGCCTGACTACCGGACTATTCGAGCCGGCCAGGTTTGGCGCGCTGTCCATTGTGCTGCCTGACGAAAACGCTCCAACGCCCACCCTGTCCGTTTCGGACGATGAGTTTTCCAGCGATCCCGCCTGGATCGCCTATGCTGCCGATATGATTGCCAAAGCCTCGGCCTCCGGCGAACGGGTGCTCGCCCTCACCTTATCCTACCGGGACACCCGCATGATCGCCGCCAGTGTCCGTTTGAGACACCCGCATATCACGACCCTGATCCAGCATACGGAAACCGATTCCCTCCAGGAACTGCTGGTTCGCTTTTCCGAAACAGACGGCGCCATTCTTCTCTCCCCCTCCTGCTGGGAAGGCGTCAACCTGCCCGGCCTGGTCAAGAACCTGGTCATCACCCGTATTCCGTTTGCGCCGCCGGATCACTCGATGGCGGAAATCATCAAGAACTCGATGGTGAAACGGGGCTTCTCGCCTTCGGTAATAACGGCCACGATCTATGGGCGCTCCATCATCAGCACGCGCAGAAAACTACGGCAGGCGATCGGGCGGGGCATCCGCCAGTTGAACGATGTGTGCTGCGTCTGGTTTGGCGATAAGCGCGTATTGGCGCAAGACGGCAAGCTAAACCTGGCTTCCTGTCTGCCGACAAGGTTTTGTCCGGCCCTGAAGACTGCAAGCACTTTCACTCTGGAGAGGGTCGTGCAAAGCAAAGAGCCGGAAGTGATTGCGCAGCCCAAGCCTATCGCCTGGCCAAAGCAGCGGGGTTATTTCTAAAAAGCCGCCCAGCTACTTGCTGGGCCATAAACTAGGGTTTGACGAGATCGAGCAGTTATAGAGAGTATTTGAAAAATGAAAATGAATAGTCGCTATGTGCCAAAAAGAGACAATCAAAAATTTCAAGGGAATGGCGGGTGAAAACCAGAAAGCAGCCGTTCAACGTCCAAGCTGAGAGGCGACGAGCTAGGCATCGCTGCCGTTAATTGAGCCTAGCCCCTTTTCTTATGGCCCATCGCTTTCGAGAAGCCTGGAGCAACTCAGACCTGCTCCACGCGTCCCATGACGCAAACTAGACCGGAAAGAAATTCCCCGTCCGCAATTCCCTTCCCAGTGCGTCGATATCACACGCCCCCAGCGTCAAGAAATGCAAAGAACCCTGCACACGTGCTATTGCCTTCACTGGCACCGCGCTGGCAGGTGCATTGGATGTTGGTATATTGCTGACATGTTGTAAAGCCACGTGGATCGCGCACACCATATCTCGCGATGAGCTCACACGCATGCGCCACCCACTCGGAGCCCGTGTCCCCTCTGAGCTTCACAAATGCTCCGTCCGGCATCACATAATGGGGAAACTGGCCCCATGGATGACCAGGTTCGTGCACGAAAGTTGGTTGCCAATGGTTGTCGGTACACAAGCCCATCTTAATACCCCTCCATTTCGCCTAACGTCCCTCTTCAGCTCCTCGTTAGGCGCAGCGCCGTCTTCTAAAGCACGAAGACGCTTGTATGTATAGGAATGTATCTATGTGCCAGGTTGAACGCCAGTTCCTTTGCAGTTCTGGCAAGTAAACTTGCCAGAACCACCGCAGGATGAGCATGGCCGCGCTCCTGAAAGTCCAGGGCCGGCAACATGACCTAATCCGTCACACTTGTCACACTTAAAGCTACCTGTGCCACCACAAGTTTTGCATTGAGCCATTATCTCTCACCTCCTTTCCAGCATATGTGGAACATAGACGCTTCCGCCAGTAAAAGCCGTTGGCCCTCTTTTAAGTGCGCATCATAGATATGCTTGCGCATCTCATCTCGTGTACTGAACGGTCCCGCTCCGCAATGCGGGCAATAGAACGGTGGTCCATTACTCATATATCCTCCGGACTGTTTCAGTTGTTGCGTCCAACAAATGATTATATGGTTTCCGCCTATCTACGCTGCTTTTTTTCTGTAGTCAACCAATTTGTGATGTTAGTCAGCCAATTTATGATGTTAGTCAAGTTCGCTAACTATGGATTTGGCTGGAGTTTGGTTCTATGACCACAAGTCTTGAATGACTGGTTGGCCTCTAGGAGCGGGCATATTCCACTGGGAAATTGAACTTCGGCTTTGGGTCCAGGGCGTGTAAAAACGTGGAGTTCGAGTAAAATGGTATTATGGCAACCAGCTGGGCATGGTGATGAAACGATTCATTCAAAGTGTAGACCGAACCCAAAGTACCTTATTTCCTGAGCATCTGGACGACTATGTGGCAGAAGACAATCCCGTCCGCGTCGTAGAGGTGTTTGTCGAGCAGCTCGATCTGGGCCAATTAGGATTCTCTGGGGTTACTCCCATGAAAACCGGGCGGCCTGCCTATCCCCTGCTGTCCTGCTCAAGCTTTATATCTACGGCTACCTGAACCGCATTCAATCCAGCCGACGCCTGGAACGCGAAAGCCAGCGTAATTTGGAACTCATCTGGCTGACAGGCCACCTAGCGCCCGATTTCAAGACCATTGCCAACTTCCGCAAGGATAATGGCCCTGCCATCCGCAAAGTGTGCAGCCAGTTCGTCGTGCTTTGCCGACAACTGAATTTGTTGACGGAAGCAACCGTAGCCATTGATGGCAGTAAGTTCAAGGCGGTCAATAACCGGGATAATAACTTCACGACCAATAAAATCAAGCGGCGCCGGGAGCAGATCGAAGCCAGCATTGAGCGCTATCTATTGGCGTTGGAAACGGCTGACCGTCAGGAGTCTGCCGATTTTATGGAAGCCAAAATCCAGCGCTTGCAGGACAAGATCGCGATGCTGAAACAACAGATGGCAAAGCTTGATACCGTCGAAGCGGAATTGCAGAAGACACCGGATAAGCAAATCTCCCTGACTGATCCGGATGCGCGCTCGATGGCCACCAGCGGTAGGGGTAGTGGCATGGTCGGCTACAATGTCCAGACGGCCGTCGATACTAAAAACCATCTGATTGTGGCACACGAGGTAACGAATGTCGGGCATGATCGCAGCCAGCTAGCCAACATGGCTAAGCAAGCCCAAGCCGCACTGGATGCTTCTGATCTCAATGTAGTGGCTGATCGAGGTTATTTCAGCGGGGAAGAAGTTCTCAAATGCCACAAAGCCGGCATTACTCCTTTCGTACCCAAGTGCCTGACCTCGGGTGCCAAAGCGGACGGACGGTTTGATAAGGCCGCATTTGTTTACGATGCCGGGCATAACGAATACCGATGTCCTGCCGGACAACGCCTGATTTGGCGTTCCTCCAGGATCGAGCATGGACTGAACCTGCACCGTTACTGGAGTTCATCCTGCCAACAGTGTGCTATCAAGGCAAAGTGCACGCCCAGCACCGAAAGGCGAGTGACGCGTTGGGAACATGAAGACGTGCTTGAAGCCATGCAGACTCGCCTGGATCAGGCGCCCGACAGTATGCGCATCCGACGGCAAACAGTGGAACACCCGTTTGGTACCCTCAAGGCTTGGATGGGTTCAACCCATTTTCTGACCCGGACCCTGAAAAACGTCAGCACGGAAATGAGCCTGCATGTGCTGGCCTACAATATGAAAAGGGTCATGAAAATCTTGGGAACCGCTACTTTAATGGAAGCCATGGTGGTCTGAGGGCCATTGACGGTTATTTTTTAACCCTCATTAGGGCTATCAGGCGTCCTATTGAGGCAATAAAATCAGTTAGTCGATAAAAAACGCTGAAATAGTCGTGTTCGTCAGAAGGCACTTAGCAAGACAGAGCCAAGCAGAAAATCACCAGGCATTACATTTTTTGACGTTTTTACACGGCCTGGGTCGGTTTTTGCCTGTCGATTGACTGATATAGTTGTGCCAATTGTAAACAGTCAATGTCAGACTCAATCGGGGGAGTGAACTTTTGCAACTGATACGGTAAAAAGTTTCAAACTTTATTGTATGTCTACAATCACTTCGCTCGCGCTCCGTTTTCAAGATTTTTAGCGGGCGCTGTATAGCATCCAAGAATAAAATACCGTTAGTATGCTGAAATAAAATATAATATGGGTTGCAAATACAACTTAAAATCAGTAAAGATAGAACGACTAAACAATTATTTTATACGGAACTTGTATGGGTGATGTGGTTAACTTCCCCTTGCAGGGAAAGACAGAAAAAGAAATTGAGGACTGCGTTATCAATATAGCTATGAAAGCAGGTCTTTCCAAAGAGAAGGCTATTAAAGTCGCGCATGAATACAAAAAAGAAATCCACCCTATTCTCTTTGATGAGCGAGACTCTATTCTTACTCTTCCTCCTGAAGTACAGCTCAGTAAAGTCGAGTTTGAGGCGCTTAGAAAGTCCATCACTAGATTCCATATGGAACACATGGGACTGGCTGCTAATATCATTATTGGCTTGTTAGTAAGGGCTGAGCTAAATTCTGAGTAATGTCATAATTTACAAAAAGGGAATCGAAAACCCTTGGTCGTCAAAAGCTTTTCAGATGAAAAACTAGGCGGAAAAGAGCAGTCCTTGCTGGCGGCGATTCATTGGCGTGATGCACAGATCAAAATCAAGATCAAGATCAACGGCATTATTGATCATCGATTTGTAGAAGCGCCTGCTGCTCACTGTTTTAATGCCAGAAACACAAGCGGCGTGACAGGCGTCTCTATTGATTACAAAATCGATACAAAAACCGGTGTGATACATGCATACTGGCTAGCCAGAATAGTTATTGCTGGAAAACTAAAAACAAAATCTTGGTCTATCAGGCGTCACGGCTATAAGAAAGCTTGGGAACTGGCGGTTGCTTTTCGGGTTAAAATGACCAATCAATCCCTGACAACCCAAAAACCCCCTAAGCCGAATCAGAAACTGCTGAGGTGGGCGGCAGAAAATCAGATTCAATTATCACGGGAGTAATTAATTTTTGTAACCTCGGTATATGGTTAATCGTTTTCGCCAGTACAGCGGCCTTTTTTTCATATCTGCAATAGTTTCGGTTGCACGGATAATCTTTACCTACCCTCAATAGAACGAATTGATGATTGCCGCCAAGGCTTCATTCGAATAAGGGGAAAAAATCCATAACCGGTTCCGGCTTACTATCAGGTTGTGCAAATCGAAAACCGCCATCGAAATCAGAAGTATGCCAAGAAAAAAGACAAGCCTGGGTCAATGGGTGAAATGGATTTATTTCAATAAGTTTTACGTGAGGGGCTTTGTCCAAAAATAACGCCACATCAAATACCACATTA
>Ga0208754_100271_pt1 | contig 13409 bp, 9 predicted proteins | sample LakWasMet55_HOW8_2_FD_183889 | JGI IMG/M metagenome (GOLD analysis project Ga0208754, IMG submission 183889) | Freshwater sediment methanotrophic microbial communities from Lake Washington under simulated oxygen tension - Sediment Metagenome... | ecosystem: Environmental > Aquatic > Freshwater >... | reverse complement strand
CGGCACCCGCGTTGGCTGCGGCGGCCGCCAATGCGTATCCCATTTTTCCCGAACTGCGGTTAGTGATGTAACGCACGGGGTCTATAGGTTCCCGCGTCGGGCCTGCGCTTATCAAAACCTTCAGGCCTTGAAGGGTTAAGGGGGTGGGCGTGCCGGACAAGTGACGGCAAATGTGTCCAGGTTCTGACATTCTGCCAAAACCATTTTCACCACATGCCTGGTCACCGGCTTCCGGGCCGATGAAGCGGACGCCTTGGGCTTTGAGCCGCCGGACGTTTTCCTGGGTGACCGGTTTGTTCCACATCGCCTGGTTCATTGCCGGAGCCACATAAACCGGGCAAGTTGCCGCCAGATAAAGGGTGGACAATAAATCGCCGGCCAGGCCATGGCTTAATTTGGCAAGCAAGTCCGCCGTGGCGGGGGCTATCAATAAAATATCCGCCCAGCGGGCCAGATTAATGTGGCCCATGGCATTTTCCGCATCTACATCAAGTAATGCAGTATGGACAGGGTTGCCGGACAAGGCTTGGAAGGTTAGCGGGCTAATAAATCCGGTGGCGGCTTGGGTCATAACAACCCGTACATCCGCCCCTTGTTTGCGCAGCAGACGCACTAGTTCTGCCGATTTATAGGCGGCGATGCCGCCACTAATCCCTAATAAAATTCGCTTGTTAATGGTGTTTCCTGAATAAGGCAAAAACGGCTATTATGGCAAGTCTGGATAAATTGTTCTAGGCTTAATCGTATGCGGAAAGACGGTTTTCTTGAAACAATAGGATATGCCGGATCATGTAACGGCTATTCTATGGTATGGGGCATTTTGCCGTAGCGCCTACCCAACCTATATTAAGCAGATAAGGGAAATGGCAAGCATCCATAGGGCCATTTGTTTGGCCAGTTAGGGTCTGGGGGAATTCCCATACGGAACTGAAATTTACTCCATAAAAACTATATTTTGTGTTAATCTTTATTTTTTTCACTATATGCAGTGTCGGTGTCTGCCGTTTTTTGAAATTTGTCCGTCTTAAACCGCCTGCTAGCCCTCCCCACCTATCACAGCACCCCCTATACCATTATGATCCAGCAAATTAATAAAAAAATTACCGCTTATAAAGTACTGTCCCCTAACGTATCGGCAAGCAATGAAGACCAGGAGGCCACCCCATTAGCCGCCCAAGAGCCCGTTCCGAACTTGGAAAGCATGCATGAAAATGTCGCACGCCCTGAAATTTTGTATGGTTCAACCTATAAAATCAAAACCCCGCAATCGGAACATGCGCTGTACATCACCATCAATGACATGATTTTGAACCAAGGCAGTGAGCATGAAGAACGCCGCCCTTATGAAGTGTTCATCAACTCGAAAAATATGGAGCATTTCCAGTGGGTGTTGGCATTGACACGGGTTATCTCGGCGGTGTTCCGTAAAGGCGGCGACGCATGCTTTTTGGTTGACGAGCTAAAGGCCGTGTTCGACCCGCGTGGCGGCTATTTTAAAAAAGGCGGGGTGTTTATGCCGTCACTGGTGGCGGAAATTGGCTGTGCCATTGAATCGCATTTAAAAAGCATCGGCATGCTTAAGGACAATGAGCTCAACGACCATCAAAAGCAGTTCCTGGCCGAAAAGCGCCGTGAATTTGACGCGCTACATGCTGATGCAGATGCAATTGAGGTTGACAGCGGTTTTCCGGCCAAAGCGTTGTTGTGCGTCAAATGCCAGACCAAAGCCGTGGTGCTGATGGATGGCTGTATGACTTGCCTCAATTGTGGCGACAGTAAGTGTAGCTAAGGCGACGGTAGTGTCATTTGGGGCTTAGGCGGTTGGGGCACAGGCCTGCTTGGTGCTGTTTGTGGTTTCAGGGGTCTAGGCAAAGGCTTGTTAAGCGGGCGGTTTGGGGTCACGGGAACCAGGCTTTTTACGGGTTTAGGCAGTGGCTTGATGACGGGTTTGCCGGGCACGGCCAACGCCGGGGCGGTGGCGGGTGGTTTCACAAGTTTGGGTTTTGTCGCCGGAGGGTTAGTCAAAATTTTCGGCGGTAAAACGTTAGGCGGAAGGGTTTGCGGCTTAACGGGCTTAGGTTTGCTGATAAGCGCCCTGGGGACAGGTTTTATGCCGGTGCCCATAGGGAGGGTTAAGGCCGGCAGGGTGCTTGGGCTGGTTACTGGCTTAGGCCTGACCAATTTCCGTATGGCTTTGGTGTTTCCGGTAGTTTGTGCAGGTTCCGCCTTAGGTCTGGGTGCGCCGGTTTTAATGGCCGCAACTTTGGCTTCCGGCTTGACCCCTTCTTCTTCGGGCACCATATTGATCAGCGGCGATAGCGTGGGCTTGAGGTGACGCATAATTTGCACGGGCAATGAGCTCGTGAAGTGGTAGCTGCCCGCATCGTCCCCGGCAACATAGGCTGTGATCACCCCAAAAAACCGTTCGCCAATAAAAAAGGTAAATACGGCGGCGCGGCTGATAAACTTCGATTCGATTAAACGTCCGCCCGGCCCCCAAATTTCCTTGCGGTGGTCTCCCGTACCGGTTTTACCGCCAACGGTCAATGGTTTGCCCGCCGCATTCGTGTATATGCCATTGAGCCGCGCCGCCGTCCCGCCTTCGACGACGCCGCTTAAAGCGCCACGCGCCACTTTGGCGATTTCAGGCGCAAACACCCGCTCCCCTTGGTCTAGGGATTTGTTCAACACCGTTTCATAGGGCGTGCCTTGTGCGAAATGCAGGCTTTCAAAACGGACGAAAGGGAGTTTCATGCCATCATTACGCAATATGCCCATCAACTCGGCCAAGGCCACCGGGCGGTCACCCGACGCCCCGATAGACGTTGCGTAAGACGGGGTGAGTTCTTCAAACGGGTAACCTACCCGTTGCCACGCTTTGTGTATTGCCCTGAACGCCTCAATTTCCAACAAGGTCATAATGCGCCGTTGCTGGGCATTTTTTCTATTGTTTTTGAACAGCCAACGGTAGACATCCTGGCGCTGTTTGGTGCTGGCTTCCATGACCTCATCACGGCTGGCTTTAGGATGCTGCGCCAAGTAATTGGCCAGCCAGAGTTCCAACGGATGGATCTTGGTGATGTAGCCTTGATCCTGCAAGTCGAAATTATCCACGGTATATTTATCGTAAAGGCTATAAATATCGTCATCCGACAGCTGGCTATTATCCAAACGGGTTTTTAAAAATTTCTTTAACGATTGTTCATCGGCATCCGGATAAACGGCCCGAAATAACATGGTCAACCTTGAGGGTTTGGCATATACCCGGTTGGACAATAACGCCAGCGTTTCTTCAGGTGTCTTGTCCTGATATTTGGCATAGAAGCGCTGTAAGTACACGCCACCTTCACGGTCGGCGAAACGTTGCAAATATTCTTTTCTACGCGGGTCATCAGGGCTTTCCAACCAGCGTGCCAAACCGTCTGGCTTGTAAAGGTGATGGTAAACCACATCACGCATCAGCCTGACAAAGACCAAGTTGACCGAGTCACGCAAAGCCTCGCGTACCGACATGATCTTATGGTTTTCATCTTTAGTGAAGTTGCTGAAGGTATGCAAGCCCCCCCCCGTAAAGAAACTTTCGCCTGGACTGGCTGAATAACGCCTGTCCAGTGCGTTGTTTAGTAAATCTTCGAGACGGGCCTGGGGGGTTGCCAGTAGCTGCTCAATCACCCATTGTGAAAAATAATCACGTGGATGCAGTTGGATTTGCTTCAACACGGCCGGTGGCTGGTCTTTGTAGCGATGGTAAATGTCAGTGACCAACTCCAGGTAATGCACCATGGTGCGCAATTTGGCGGTCGACCCTAGGTCTATGCGTATACCCTCGTTGATGTCCAGGGCTTGGTCGTAATTGTCGGTTTGCACACGTAGCATATTCCCGGTCTTGCCACGTTCAAACAGCATTAAGCTATAAATGATAGGCGCCAATTTACTGTTTTCACTGAGCATCCTTTTTCCCAGCAGACCCGCCGCTTTTGCGTTTTCAGGTTCACCTAGCCGGCGCAATTCCTGGTTGACGGCTTGCTGCGTATTGAAATCAAGGGAAGTTTTGACGGTCAGGTCGAGGCGGTCCAAGTCGTAATTGGATTTAATGTTGAGCAATTTCCCCAGCCGGCTACGTAGCACGGACTGGGTTTTTTTCTCCACGGCAAACTTGGCCGGGATCGTACTGGTTTTGGACGGGCGCAAAGTGGGCACTTTCAATGCGGCGTCACGCAAGGCATTAGAAATAAGGCCTTTTTCAGCCAATATCCTTAAATAACTGTCGGTCAGGTTTTGTAGCACATCAAAACCTCGCCCCAATAAATAAGTAGGCCTTCTTTGCGATAACAAAATCCCCAATACTTGCCGATAAGCTTGGGCCTGCTGCGGGCTAATGTGTTTCACGGCCAAGGCTTTAGGGGCCAACAATTTGTTGATTTCATTAAAGTCGGCGCCAAACCATGCGGTCAGGCCATCGCCAAGGCCATGGATTTCGCCGGATTTGGGGGTTGCGGAGAGCGGCATGGAATTTAAGTAAGAAAGGGCGATTTCCTGGCGCATCGCACGGGTGTCTGGGCCTAACAAATAAGCCCGCACCGACGCCGTGCCCATTTGCCGGAATTTATCCGTGATCGAATTGGTATAGCCGTTTGGGGAATGGCGGTATTTTTCAATTTGTGTCGCCAGGGTGCTGCCACCAGGGACGGCGCTCGTCGCGCCTAGTTTGTGCGCCATCAATTGCAAGCTGGCGAAGCCTAGCCTGTCCCATTCTATGGCGGGGTTAACCTGGGTGTTTTGCTCATCCAGCAGTTCCCTATTTTCGATGAACAGCAGGGTATTGAGGATGACAGGGGGGACGGATTCGAAGTTGGGGTAACCAAATGCAGGGTAAACGGCTTTAAAGACCAATTGGTTGCGGCGGTCCAGGATACGCAAGCCTGCCTGGCTTTTTTCGTGGTAAACGGTAAATAGCCCGTAATCGACCAATTCCGCCATCATCGGTGAAAAATCCGCTTGCGCGGTAATGCCATAGCCGAGTTTTGTTAATCGGCTTATCGCATCCGGTAATAAGGTGTAGCCCAGCCTTTGGTCATAAGGGCCAAATTGCGGGTAACGGACTGAAGTGCTGGCGCCGTTGACGAGCTTGAAACTCAGTTGCTTGCTAATTTGTGAAAGATATTGGGCCTGGTATTTGGAGGTTTTCACCTCTTGTTGGATCAGCCGCGCCACAACCAGCGTTACCGCCATCAAGACCACCACAATGTAAATGGTCAAAATCCGCTTTATCAATGAGCTGCTATTTTGTTTCACGCGCCATTTCCATTACAACGTAAAAAGATGCCCCATTTTCTTGTGGGGGGAAAACATCATAGGTTTGATAATACTGAAGATGTTGTGAATGGGTTATGACATCCATGGTTCAGCCGATGGGAGCCATAACGGGAACTGATGCAAACACCAGGCAAAGCACCCTTAAGGTTTCCCAAACATCACCTGCTTGCTGGCCTTTGCTTTGCCGGTCAGCCTTTGCGCTTAACACCAGCACTTTGTCCAGGTCGCTGTCGCTTAACCTTTGCAAGGCCTCGCTCACCAAGGGTTTGCGTTTGTCCCAAATTTGGTGGTTTTTAAAAGCGGTTTCCAAGCCCTGGCCTTGTACGACGGCCCATTTTATTTTCACCAAAGTCCTGGCTTCGCGCATGATCGCCCATAATATCACTGGCGGGGCAACGCCTTCGGCATGTAAACAGGATAAGATTTTCAAAATACGGTTGGGTTTGCCCGCCAGGATGCTGTCCATCAATTTAAAGACATCATAGCGGGAGCTGTCCGCAACAGCGGTTTCGATTTGCTGCGTGTCCAGTGCCCCGTCCCCATATAGCACGTACAGTTTTTCAATTTCCTGTGCGGCCGCCAGTAAGTTGCCCTCGACGCGGGACGCCAATAACCTTAGGCCGGCCTGTCCGGTCTGTAAGCCACGCGATGACAAACGCTGTTGTAACCAGCGCAGTAAATCTTGGCCTTCCAACGCCCACACCTGAATGGTCACCCCGGCTTTATCTAGTGCCTGGAACCATTTGCTTTTTAGCGATTCTTTGCTGAGCTTGCCGGCAGTCACTAATAACAAGGATGTTTCCGGCGGGCGTCCGCAATACGCCGTCAAGGCCTTCGCGCCTTCAATTCCAGGGGTGCTTGAAGACAAGCGCAGCTCGATAATTTGTTTATCCGCAAAAATGGACATGGAATCGGCGGCCATGCCCAACTGGTTCCAAGCAAACCCCGTATCAACCGAAAATATCTCACGGGAAGTGAAGCCGGCCTGGCGGGCGGCTGTCCTAATGGTGTCGGCGGCTTCACCGATCTGCAGGGGTTCATCGCCACTGATAAAATAAACGGGTGCCAAACTTTTTTGCAAAGCAGGTTTAAGTTGCTCAGTTTTAAGTTGCATGCTATTTGGTGTTGGTTACCAGTACGGCCTGGATACGGTCTATCATCATGCGCACGGCTTGGTGGTACATCTCGTTGCGGATGACTTGCTGCTCGTTATCCTTGGCGACCATATCCTGTTGGTCATTAAAATATTCCCTTTTTATTTCAAGTGGCTGGCTTTCTATCAGCACGGAATTATCGGCTTTCGCCAAGGTATAGTTCAGGCGGTAATACAGCTCCAGCTCATTCGACCGGCCCCTCGCGCTCAGGGACAGCACCCGTTGGTCATTGTTTTCGTTAGCGATCCTGATGAAGACACTGGCCGCGTCAGGCGAACTGACCAGTTCGCCTGACGCGGTGCGCAAGACCTTCCTGAATTGTTCGCGCAATTGCATGGATGCGCCTTCCAGATAAACTTTTTTTAAGCCTTCCGGCAAATCCACCGCACCGCGCAGATGGTAACCGCAGGCACTGAGGAATAAGGCAAAAATAAAGATAAAAGTTTTGGGCGCCATCAGGCAGTTCCTTTTAAATAACGATATTGATGAGTTTCTTGGGGACGACGATGATTTTTTTGATCGGCGCCCCCTCAAGGAAGCGCTGCACTTGCGCGTCAGCCAGCGCCATCGCTTGCACTTCATCGTTGGACGTGCCGACCGGCACGGCGATTTTGCCACGCAGCTTGCCATTGACCTGCACCATCATTTCCAGCTCGTCTTGCACCAAGGCGGATTCATCAACTTCCGGCCAAGTTTCGGTCATCACCGCTTTTTCATGGCCCAATGCCTGCCACAAGCTGTGGCAGATATGCGGCACGATAGGCGACAACATCAGCACTATCGCTTCCAACACTTCTTGGCTGATGGCCTTGCCATTGGCGGATTCATCAGTGAATTTGGACATCGTGTTGATCAGTTCCATGTTCGCGGCGATGGCGGTGTTGAAAATCGTCCGCACGCCGACATCATGGCTGACTTTTTGGATGGTTTGGTGCAATTGGCGGCGGACGTTACGTTGTTCAGGTGTCAAGTTGGCCTTGTCAAGAGGCGCAAATGCCAAACCGGAACTGACATGCAAATGCACTTGCCGCCACAACCGTTTCAGGAAGCGGAACGCGCCTTCCACGCCGCTATCCGACCAGGCCAAGGATTGCTCAGGCGGCGCGGCGAACATGATGAACAAACGCACCGTGTCCGCCCCATACTGGTCGATCAGCACTTGCGGGTCGACACCGTTGTTTTTGGATTTGGACATTTTTTCGATATGCCCCACGGTGACTTCCGAACCGTCGGTTTTCAACTTGGCACTGATGATTTTGCCTTTTTTATCACATTCAACATCGACTTGCGTGAGGTTGTAATACTGTTTGTGGCCGTGGCCGTTAAGCTGATAAAAAGTCTCGGCAACCACCATGCCTTGGGTCAACAATTTTTTGAACGGCTCGTCACAGGTGATTAAACCTTCGTCACGCAATAGCTTGGTGTAAAACCGTGCATATAACAAATGCAAAATCGCATGTTCGATACCGCCGATGTAATAATCGACCGGCAACCAATGGTTGGCCTTGGTGTCTAGCATGGCGTTGCCGGGCTGGCTGGCGAACCGGGCGAAATACCAGGACGATTCCATGAAGGTGTCGAAAGTGTCGGTTTCGCGCCGCGCGGGTTTGCCGCAAGTCGGGCAAGTGGTTTTGGAGAAGGTCGGATGCGCGACCAGCGGCGATTGTGAACCGTCCAACACCACATCACGCGGCAGGGTGACAGGCAAGTCTTGTTCCGGCACAGGCACGGTGCCGCAGCCGTCGCAATAAATGACCGGAATCGGTGCGCCCCAATAGCGTTGGCGGGACACGCCCCAATCACGCAGGCGGAAATTGACCTTGCGCTCGCCTTTGCCTTGTTGCTCAAGCGTTCCGGCGATTTTGCCAAAAGCTTCTTCGGACGTCAGGCCATCAAATTGGCCGGAATTTTGTAACACGCCTTTGACGGTGTACGCCTGTTCGGTAACATCGGCCGCTTCACCGTTTTTGCCAAAAATGACTTGCTTGATGGCGATGCCGTATTTTTTGGCGAATTCATAATCGCGTTGGTCATGCGCCGGAACCGCCATCACCGCACCCGTGCCGTAACCCATCAGCACGAAATTGGCGATCCATACGGGCACGGCTTCGCCAGTAATCGGATGCAAAGCAGAAATGCCGGACGCGACACCGCGTTTTTCCATGGTTTCCATCGCCGCTTCCGAAGTTTCCATCATTTTACATTCGTGGATAAACGCTTCGATTTCAGGATGGGTTTCGGCGGCTTTCAAGGCCAGCGGGTGTTCGGCGGCAACCGCAAGGTAAGTCACGCCCATCAAGGTGTCAGGGCGGGTGGTGTAAATGCGCACAGGTTCGCCCAGCTCAGGCATGGCAAAATCCATTTCCACGCCTTCCGAGCGCCCTATCCAGTTGGCCTGCATGGTCTTGACCTGTTCAGGCCAACCGTCCAATGTGTCTAACGCGGTCAATAATTCTTCGGCATACGCGGTGATTTTCAAAAACCATTGGGCGATTTCCTTGCGTTCGACTTGGGTGTCGCAACGCCAGCAACAGCCGTCAATGACCTGCTCGTTTGCCAGCACGGTCATGTCGTTCGGGCACCAGTTGACGGGCGCGGTTTTTTTGTAAACCAAGCCTTTTTCCAGCAATTTCAGGAAGAACCATTGCTCCCATTGATAATAGCTAGGGTCGCAAGTGGCGATTTCCCTATCCCAATCATAACCAAACCCTAAGCGTTTGAGCTGGTCGCGCATGTAGTCGATATTGCTGTACGTCCAGTCGGCAGGATGGACATTGTTTTGCATCGCGGCATTTTCGGCGGGCAGGCCAAAGGCATCCCAGCCCATGGGTTGCAAGACATTTTTGCCCAACATACGTTGATAGCGGCTGATCACATCGCCAATCGTGTAATTGCGGACATGGCCCATGTGCAGTTTGCCGCTAGGGTAGGGGAACATCGACAGGCAATAGTACTTGTCTGCTGTAGAAGATTCTGAAGCTTTGAATACGCCGGAATGTTCCCAAGCGTTTTGCGCGTCTTGCTCAATCATGAGCGGTTGATAATTTTCTTGCATCCTTCTCGTCTTTTACCGATCAAAAGCGTTAGAATACCGTACACTTGCTTAAATCTAAAGCGCCATTTTCAGGAGTTGGACTATGAATAAAAATAAACTTATCAATGCTTACCTAGAACTGATGAACCATCTTTACGAAGCGATGGACGACACCTTGCATTCGTTTGCCGACAGTCTGGAAATCGCCAAAGGAAAAATAAGCAAAGTCAGCAACTTGACCAGCGAGGAATTGGATAAAGTGGCGGGCTTTGTCAAACGCGATGTGGAGCATGCGGCGCACGGCTTGTCCGGCAGCACCGATAACGATTCCCTTAGCGAATGGTTTAAGTTTGATGTGCAATTGATAGAGAACTTTGCCTTAGACGCATTTTTAAGCCTTGCTGACAAAACCCGTATCGAATTGGCAAAACTTGAGCAATTGGCGACCAAGCATGTGTACCACAGCGGTGACATCACTAGCCCCGGCACTTTTATCTGCGATGCTTGCGGTAAGGAAATCGCCTTCAAAGCCGCCAGCGAAATCCCCGAATGCCCCTCTTGCCATGGCAACACTTTTGTCCGTATCTAACAATAGCCAAGGCTTAACCATAATTTAGCAGGAATAACCATGCGTAGAGTGATTTTTAATCAAAAAGGCGGTGTCGGCAAGTCAACAATCACCTGTAATCTGGCGGCCATCAGCGCTATGGAAGGCAAGCGGACGTTAGTGGTCGATTTGGATGTTCAAGGTAACTCCACGCAATACTTGTTGGGTAGTAAAGTCAGCGAAAGCGACAAAACTATTGCGCTGTTCTTCAAAAATTCCCTTAGCTTGTCATTGTTTGGTGGCAACAGTAATGCCTCGGGTTTGGAAGGCCTTATCCATGACACGCCTTTCCCGAATTTGTTTGTGATACCGTCACATCCTGAACTGGATCCCTTGCAAGGCCGTCTGGAATCGCGGTTTAAGATATTTAAACTCAAAGAGGCGTTGGAAAAATTGGCGGGTTTTGACAATATCTTCATCGACACCCCGCCGATCTTAAATTTCTATAGCCAATCCGCATTGATTGCGGCGGAAAAATGCCTGATCCCTTTTGATTGCGACACGTTCGCCAGGGAAGCCCTCTATACGCTGATGCATACGGTCGCCGAGGTCAAGGCCGACCATAACCAAAGCCTGGAAATTGAAGGCATCATCGTTAACCAGTACCAAAAACAGGCCAATTTGCCACGGCAATTGGTCGATGAGCTGATTGCGGAAGGCTTGCCAGTGCTCGCGGCGATGATTTCGCCTTCGGTCAAGGTCAGGGAATCCCATTCGGTATCGCAACCCTTAGTGCATTATGTGCCTAACCACAAATTAAGTGACGAATTCCGCGCCTTGTACGCGGAACTTCATACCCGTTAAACCTTTTCCTGGCTTTCAAGTTTTTTACCCGTCCCCACTGATTGGCCATGGAAGTGAAACTGCTTGAAAGCCTTAGCCAAGTGGATGCCGCGTCTTGGAATGGCTTGGCAAAGGGTGCTTACCCGTTCTTACGCCATGAGTTCCTGCTTGCCTTAGAACAATCCGGTGCCGTGTCCGAAAAATCGGGCTGGCTGCCCAGGCATCTGTTGGTTTTCAATGCTGGCGAACTCTGCGCCATCATGCCGATGTACCTTAAATACCATTCGCGTGGCGAATATGTATTCGACCAGCAATGGGCCAATGCTTACCACCAACACGGTCTGGACTATTACCCCAAGTGGCTGGCCGCCATCCCGTTCACGCCCTGCCAAGGCCCGCGTTTTGCCGTTAAGCCGGGCGTCAATGCTGATGAAACCCTGGTGTTGCTGCTTGCCACCGTAAAACAACTGGCCCTGCAACACGGCGCCTCGTCTTGGCATTGCCTGTTCCCTGATCCCCAACAGCTTGCGTTGCTGCAAAACGCACAATTAAGTATCCGTGAGGGTGTGCAGTTCCAGTGGTTTAACAAAGGCTATGGGCATTTTGATGATTTTTTGCAAACCTTAAGCGCCAGCAAACGCAAAATGGTCAAGCGGGAGCGGCGCAAGGTCATAGAGCAAGGTGTCCAATTGCAAAAAATTCAAGGAAAGGACATTAGTGAAGGGCAGTGGCAGGTGTTCTTCCAATTCTACGCCCTCACTTATCTAAAAAAAGGCTCCCAGCCGTATTTGAACTTGGCCTTTTTCCGGCAAATTGCAGAAACTATGCCCGGGCAACTCTTGTTGGTTTTTGCACTTAAAGACGCTAGCCCGGTCGGTGCCGCATTAAGTTTTATTGGCGAAGGCACCTTATACGGGCGTTATTGGGGGTGTTACGAAGAATATGATTCCCTGCATTTTGAAGCCTGTTACTACCAGGGCATTGATTACTGCATAGAACATGGGCTGGCCAAGTTTGATTCCGGTGCGCAGGGTGAGCATAAAATTGCGCGTGGTTTTGAGCCTGTGACAACCTATTCCGCACACTGGATCCAAGACGGGCGATTCGCCGAAGCCATTGCCGATTTTTTACGCCGTGAGCGGTTGGAGGTGCAAACCTATAAAGCCGAAGCGGCCACTTATTTACCCTTTAAAAAGTGCGGGGCAGATTAGCATTGAAAATTATGCTGAAAATGTTACAGTCGGATAAGCCAACGACGAAAAGGGCGATACGGCTTTCTCACAACTATATCGATACAGGAAATGACTATGTCTGAATACAAAAAATACGCATGTGAAGTTTGCGGCCATGTTTATGATGAAGCGGAAGGCGACCCGGATGCTGATATTGCCCCGGGGACACGGTGGGAAGATGTGCCGGATGATTGGCGCTGCCCTGATTGCAGGGTCGGTAAGGAAGATTTTGTCTTGATGGATTAATTAGATAGGGATGCGGTTAATGGACATGAATAATCCTTTAACATGGAAATTTTGATGGCTTTAGGGTGATACTGGGCTTGACGTTCCGTCCTTAATAATAAAAACAAAAAAACACCTAACCGTAGACGAAGACGCGGCATTGATAACAACAATAAACGCCATTATGCGCTTCCTGCGTTTCTACACTAACCCGGTATTATCACAGTATAAATAACAACTTAAAGACAAAACTGTGCTGGTGCCACGTCCATAAGGAGTAAGGCTTATGTGGTATAAAAACGGATTTTTTATGCAATTTATACGTTTGGCGGGGCCATTCTGGTGCTCCGAAAATCGGGTCAAAATACGATTACAAACGCTGTTGCTCATTGCTTTGACCGTGATGCAAATGATGCTTGCGGTGATCATCACTGAATGGAGCGCCGCACTGTTTGACGCCTTGGAACAGCATTCCATGTCCGGTTTGCTGAAAGAAATGGCGTTGCTGGCGCTAATTTTTGCCGCCAGTATGGCGGTCACCGTCAACCATCTGAAAATCAAGCGGCGTCTGCAAGTTGACTGGCGTGCTTGGTTGACTGAACGGGTCACGGGGCTATGGATGAGGGAAGGGCGGCATTACCAGGTGACCCATATCCAGTCCGCCGAACACGATAACCCCGACGGGCGCATCGCCGAAGATATCCGCATTGCCACTGAAGAAGCGATTGCCTTGTCCCACTCGCTTTTTTATAGCCTGCTGCTGATAGCCAGTTTCACGACAATACTCTGGGATATTTCCGGCACGGTCACGCTGGATGTCGGCTTGTTCAGCTTGACGATCCATGGTTATCTGGTCTGGGCGGCCATTATTTACGCCGTTAGCGCGTCTTTCCTGGGTTGGCGTATTGGCCAGCCATTGACCCAAGCGACCGATGCCCGGCAGACCGTTGAGGCCAACTTCCGCTTTGATTTGGCCACCGCCCGAGAAAACTCCCAAGCCATTGCCCTGATTTACGGGGAAAGCACGCAACGCAAACATCTTCAGGGATTGTTTGGCG
>Ga0208754_100270_pt1 | contig 13788 bp, 10 predicted proteins | sample LakWasMet55_HOW8_2_FD_183889 | JGI IMG/M metagenome (GOLD analysis project Ga0208754, IMG submission 183889) | Freshwater sediment methanotrophic microbial communities from Lake Washington under simulated oxygen tension - Sediment Metagenome... | ecosystem: Environmental > Aquatic > Freshwater >... | reverse complement strand
CATGCGTAAGCGCGGCGAAGCGTACTGGCAGCGAATACCCCTGGGCAGCTGCATGGTCGATGACCATCATCACATGCACGCCGGTATCAATCTCAGGGTGATGTTGCGCCGGTTGCGGCACGCCCCATAAACGCTCCACTTCAGGCATGATCCTGGCCAGCGCTCCGCACTCACGCAGCACTGCAAACATACGTGAAGGCTGGGCTTCCATCAGGCCCTTGGCAAGCTCTTGCCAGACACGCTCCGGCACCAAGGCATCGACCTCCCCGGCCGCTACCATCTGGCGCATCAACTCAACGGTTTCTGCTGCCACGGTAAACTCAGTGAACCTAGCGGCAAAGCGTGCTGCCCGCAGGATACGCACTGGGTCTTCGCTGAATGCAGGGCTGACATGACGCAGTATTTTGGCATGTATATCGGCAACCCCGTGATAGGGATCAACCAGAGCGCCATACTCATCCTTGGCGATGGCGTTGATAGTGAGGTCGCGCCGGGCGAGATCTTCTTCCAGCGTCACGCCGGGTTCGGCATGCACCTGAAAGCCCTTATAACCTGGAGCGGTCTTGCGCTCGGTACGTGCCAGCGCGTATTCCTCATGGGTTTTAGGATGCAGAAAAACCGGGAAGTCTTTGCCTACTGGCCGATATCCGGCAGCTTCCATCTGCGCCGGGGTGCTGCCGACAACCACGTAATCATGATCCTTGACCGGCAGGCCCAGCAACTCATCTCGCACGGCTCCACCGACAGTGAATACTTTCACGCCTAAGCCTACCTACCCGCCTGGCTGCGAAACCTGTCATAGGCCGAGCGTGGGGTATCATTCGCCAGGTACTCCGGCACTACGGCTTCCAGTGCAGTGGGTTTAAAGCCGAACACGGAAGGAAAGTCACCTTTACAAATACTGTCCACCTCCATGGAATGAATGTTATCGCGTGTCATGAGCTTCACCGGCATCAGCTCCAGCGCATAAGCCTGATAGTAAGATAGTTTATCGTTAAGGCCGACTATCTTGCGCTTTTTGCCCAACACGAACATCACGAACTCCACCAGCCCACGCAAGCTATAGACGCGCGGCCCGCCCAGCTCATAGGTTTTTCCATAGGTAACAGAATTGTTAAGTGACTGCACAAAGGCCTGGGCCACATCTTCCACCCAGATCGGTTGAAACTTGGCTTCGGGCTTGGCTAACAGGACCACCGGCATCAGCTTGACCAGCCCTGCAAACAAGTTAAGGAATGAGTCGTTACGACCGAATATCACTGACGGGCGGAATATGGTGACGTGCAGATCCTTGGCATAGGCCATGACCTCAGCTTCGCCTGCTGCCTTGGAGCGCAAATAAGCGCTGGCAGCATCTGCACTCGCCTGCAATGCGCTCATGTGTAGCAAACGGCTAATGCCGAGGTCATAGCAATGCCGGGCCAGACGCTTAGGAAGAGTGGCATGGACAGCATCGAAAGTTAACTTACTGCTTTCGTGCAGGATGCCCACCAGGTTGATCACCGCATCATTGCCCACCAGCTCGGCATGCAGTACGTTATCGTCAGAAATATCGCATTCCACCGCCTGCACATTGGGCAGCAGTATGAGGTGCTTGGCGTCTTCACGCCTGCGCGTGAGCACTTTCACCATATAGCCCGCATTGCTTAGCCTATGCACAATTGCACTGCCTACAAAACCTGAGCCGCCTAATACACACACTTGTTGAATTTGCATGCTTTCCTCTATTTACCCTGCTTATCAATGCTGCTTCCAGCTGTTATTCGGTTTTGTCTGCCTTCTCAGGCTCTTCTGCAACTGGCAGCTCACTTGTGCCGGCAATCGTGCCCAGGCGCTGCTTGAGTGTCTGCATCTTGGTGCCCAGTCTATGTGCATAAAAGTAGGCATTGGCCATCACCTTTTGTGCATAACCCCGCGTTTCGCTGAAAGGGATGGTTTCCGCATAAATCGGCCCTTCCAGAGGCTGCTCGGCCGCCCAGCGTTTGGCACGGCCTGGCCCGGCATTATAGGCTGCTGTTGCCATTAACGGTTGCCCGCCCATTAAATCCAGGGTGTAGCGTAAATAATAGGTACCCAGCTGAATATTGGTATCGAGCTGGTGGATCATATCGCCACGATAATCGCCCCAACCCATACGTTTGGCTATCCACTTGGCAGTTGCCGGCATCACCTGCATCAGGCCGGAGGCACCGACGCCGGATTTGGCATAATGCATGAAACGGCTTTCCTGTCTGGTAATACCATACACCCAGGCTTCATCCAGCGCCTGGTCGCGCGCGAAACTCTGCATACGCTCACGGTAGGGGGTCGGGTAGCGCAGGCCGTAATCGTGCATGAATTTGGTTTTATCTGCAGTGAGGATGGCCAGGTCATACCACTCCTGTCGGGTTGCCAGTTCAGCAGCAGCCAACATGAGCTTGTCATCCAGATCCTTGGTGGCGGCAGCCCATTCTGTGCGCGACTCCCAGCGCATATCGAAGCGCTGCAATTCGATAGCGCGTTGAATACCCGGCATATTCCTGACTACATCAACTTCGTTTTCTGATGGCCTGTAATTACTGGGCATTGCAGTCAGCACATCGCCCAGCTCTTCTTCAGCCAGTACGCCGTAGTAGGTACGCTCATGGGACAAAGGCACAAAAATCGCATTGGCAGCCGGAATCTGCTTTTGCTCCTTGAGCGCACGGCCCTGCCAGTAGCGCCATACCGGCTCTTCCTGCTGAGCTGGAGACATGCCCGCTATCGCTGACTGCAGGGCAGGCCAGTCGCTGATACGCAAGGCGGCACGGGCTTTCCATGCCAGCTGCTCTTTATCCAGGGGGAAATCCTGCGCACGGGAAAAATACTCCAGCGCTGCAGGGTTATGCTTGCGGGCAGCATGCAAAGCCAGCCTTCCCCAAAAATACTGGCGATCCTCCTTATCGTAAGCCGACTGCACCTTGCCCCATAACTCCAGCGCATAGTCCGGCTGGGTGCGAGCCAGACGCTCCAGTGCATACAGATTCACGGCCCGGCCAAAGGTCGATTTAAAAGAAACAGTTTTCTTTTCCAGCATTTGCTGCGGATTCTGGTAAACACGATCAATCAGCTTCAGCGATGCCGCATCAATTTTAGGCAGGCGCAGTGCAATCGCCTTGGCCAGCGTGATCTTGCCTTCCTGCAACGCCAACCTGAACCGTGCCCAGATCGCTTCTTCAGTCAGCACATTGGCATTCTGCATACGATCAAACAAGGCGTTGCAATTGGCTGGCTGCTCTGTTGCCGTCATCCACAGGGCTTTACCCTGCGCCAAGGCTCCTCCCTCACCGGCCAGTGCCTTGCCTTCTAATGCATAGCAACTCACGGCAACATCGTCACGCTGAAACTTGGGCAGCTCTTCCATAAAGGTTGTCCAATCCTGGCGTTTGGCCAGCGACTTTAACCACTCTCCGCGTACTCGATCGGCAAATGGCAATGTTGCATAACGCGCCATGAAATCGCGTACTGTGGTCGTGTCCGCCTGGTTTAGGCGCAACAACATCAGCCAATAATCTGCATAAGGTGCCAGGATGTAGTTCTGCGCCTGCAATTGCTCGGCGTATTGAGTCAAGGCAAGTTCGTCACGAGCCTGGTAAGCATCACGTGCACCGGCAAATAATTCATCGTTCGTGAGTGTGCCAGCGGCTTCTGCACTATTGCTTATTCCCATAGCAATGCTGCTGCAAAACAGGGCCGTTAGCAGAAAAGAAAAACTAAATAAGTTGCGCAACAGATACATGCATCAGCCAGTTAAAAGTAGCTTGAAAGCTATATGAAAAGCATAGCACAGGCGCTATGTGGTGGGTATGCGAGTGAATACTAACTAAATCTAGCGCAGAGCTAGAACAGGATAATGCGTCCCATCGCTACAATAGTCGCAGCAACCAGTAACAGCACTAAAGTAAATTTGATGATTTGCCAGGAAAATTTCAGGTATCGCTTATCCCCGGACAAAAAATAAACGCCCAGCGAGACCGCAACTGAAATCAGGCCCAGGATTAATAAAAGGCGTAGAACCAGCATGGCCTTTTAACTAAGGTCCTAGATGTACTGAAGCGTAGTGGGTGCGCTGATAGGCGCCTGAAAACTTCTCGGCGCCTCTTCCACATGCTCGAAAGTGGCAAACTCCCAAGCTTCGGCATCGGCCATCAGCGTACGTAGCAATTGGTTATTGAGCGCATGGCCAGATTTATAAGCCGTGAATGCGCCTATCAAGGGGTGTCCCAGCACATACAGGTCACCTATCGCATCCAGCGTTTTGTGTTTGACGAACTCATCGCTGTAACGCAAGCCATCGGTATTGAGGATACGGTACTCATCCAGCACGATGGCATTGTCCAGGCTACCGCCACGAGCTAGGCCCATGGAGCGTAAGGCTTCAACCTCATGCATAAAGCCGAAGGTACGGGCACGACTGACTTCCTTGATATAGGAGTTATCGGCAAAATCTATCTTGACGTTATTTTTGGAATGCTCGAATACCGGATGGGCAAAGTCGATGGTGAAATCAACCTTGAAGCCGAAATACGGATCAAAGCGCACCCACTTGTCGCCATCATGTACTTCGATGGTTTTTTTGATACGGATGAATTTCTTGAGTGCAGGCTGCTCAACTATACCAGCCTGCTGCAACAGGAATACGAAAGGGCCGGAACTGCCATCCATGATGGGCACCTCCGCCGCTGTCAGATCAACATAGATATTATCGATGCCTAAACCAGCAAAAGCTGACATCAAATGCTCGACTGTAGCCACGCGCACCCCATCTTGCTCCAAGGCTGAGCACATGCGGGTGTCGCATACCGAGTTTGGTTGCACCTTGATTTCCGGCGAAGCGTTTGAATTGGGCAGACGCAAATCGACCCGACGGAAAACAATGCCGACATCAGGCGCAGCAGGGCGCAAAGTCATCTCGACCTTGTAGCCTGTATGCAACCCAACGCCAGTGGCGCTGATAGATTTTTTTAACGTGCGTTGTTTTAACATTCCATACCTGGCACAAAAAAGACTCTATTTAACTCCCTCAATTATTGAGGGATTCTCGGTACTTAATTTACATAATCAGCTTAAATCATAGCATATTGCAGCTTTTGCCGGAAACGCCGACGTCAACTCCATACAACAAACACAATGTCTGCTGCATTACTCCCACTATAAAAACAATGACCTAGCTTAAATCTTAGCCTGGTGCATTTAAATCTAGCTCGCTTAAATCTTAATCAGCCTGTTTGCGCAAAAATGCCGGGATGTCATATTCTTCAACACCAGACAATTTCATCGCTTCAACCTGTGCACGACGGCCGTTTGAACTGAATACCGCAGGGGCATCATTATCCATAGCGCTGCTGCCCATATAGATAGGCTGATTAGTCGTACCATCACGCACCTGCGTCATTACGCGCAATTCAGGCTTTTGCTGACGACGACCAACAACACCGTTCAGGCCAGTTGCCACCATAGTCACACGCAAGCCATCACCGATGGATTCATCGAACACGTTACCGACAATCACGGTAGCGTCATCAGCAGTGAATGCCTTGATAGTGTTCATCACATCGTAGTATTCCTTCATCTTGAAAGAAGTACTTGCGGTGATGTTCACAAGAACGCCACGTGCATTCGCCAGGTTGACATCCTCCAGCAATGGGCTGGCTACGGCCTGCTCGGCGGCGATGCGTGCGCGATCCGGACCGGTTGCCATGGCAGAACCCATCATTGCCATACCCATCTCAGCCATTACTGTGCGTACGTCGGCAAAGTCGACGTTTACCAGACCGGGGCAATTGATGATCTCGGCTATGCCTGATACCGCATTGTGCAACACATCATTGGCAGCCTGGAATGCTTCCAGGAAAGGCACATCTTCACCCAGCACTTCCATCAGCTTTTCATTTGGAATGATGATAAGAGAGTCGACATGCTTGGAAAGTTCTTCCAGACCTTCCAGTGCTACCTTGGTACGCTTGCCTTCAAAAGAGAAAGGCTTGGTCACCACCGCAACTGTCAGGATGCCCATTTCCTTGGCCACTTCAGCAATGATAGGTGCAGCGCCGGTACCTGTACCGCCACCCATACCAGCAGTGATGAACAGCATGTCTGCACCATCGATAACTTCTGCAATACGGTCACGGTCTTCCAATGCAGCTTCGCGACCGATTTCAGGACGCGCTCCGGCACCCAGGCCTTTGGTGATATCTGTACCAATTTGCAGCACTGTCTTGGCCTGGCTCTTTTTCAGCGCCTGCATGTCGGTATTAGCGCAAATGAATTCCACGCCACCTACATTTTTCTCAATCATGTGTGCCACTGCATTACCACCGCAACCACCTACACCAATCACCTTGATTACTGCCTCTTGCACATCTCTATCCATAATCTCGAACATTTTGTTGCCTCCTTGTATTTACTTACTACGTCTGCCTAAAAACTTCGTCCTAAAATTTCACTACACTAAATTTCACTTCATTACTGCCACTGCTATTCATCACTACAAAATCGACTTAAAAATTGCCTTGAAACCAGCTCTTCATTTTCTGGAAAATATTGCCCAGAGAGCTGGAATCCATTTGTCCCTGTATATGCCGCTCCACCTGCTGCTTACCCATCAGCACCAGGCCCACACCCGTGGCATAGCGCGGATTGCTGACCACCTCGGACAAGCCACCCACATACCGTGGCAGGCCCAGCCTGACAGGCATGTGGAAGATTTCCTCACCCAGTTCCACCATGCCGCGCATCATGGAAGAGCCGCCGGTAATCACGATGCCGGAAGCAATCATCTCTTCCATGCCGCTACGGCGCAGTTCACTCAACACAAACTCATACAACTCGACCACGCGCGGCTCAATGACTTCTGCCAGCGTCTGCACCGAGAGTTGACGCGGCTCGCGCCCATCGACACCAGGCACTTCTACCATCTCGCGCGGCTCAGCCAGCTGCCTCAGTGCGCAGCCATGCTTGATCTTGATTTCCTCTGCCGACTGGGTCGGCGTACGGAACGCCACGGCCACGTCATTGGTCATCTGGTCGCCAGCAATCGGCACTACCGCGGTGTGGCGTATCGCACCTTGCTTGAACACGGCAATATCGGTAGTACCGCCGCCGATATCTACCAGGCATACGCCCAGCTCTTTTTCATCTTCCGTCAGCACTGCCATGCTGGACGCCAGCGGCTGCAGAATGAGGTCGCTCACTTCCAGGCCACAGCGCTTGATGCATTTGACGATATTCTGTGCTGCGGCTACCGCACCGGTGACGATATGTACTTTCACTTCCAGCTTCATGCCGCTCATACCCAGCGGTTCGCGCACATCTTCCTGCCCGTCAATGATGAATTCCTGGGTGAGGATATGCAGGATCTGCTGGTCGGACGGCAGCGCAATGGCGCGTGCGGTTTCGATCACGCGATCCACATCGGCCTGCGTCACTTCCGCATCCTTGATCTTGACCATGCCGTGCGAGTTCAGGCTGCGCACATGGCTGCCGGCAATGCCGGTGAATACCGCGCTGATCTTGCAATCCGCCATCAGCTCGGCTTCTTCGATCGCGCGCTGGATGGCATTCACTGTGGAGTCAATATTAATCACCACGCCCTTTTTAAGGCCGCGTGAAGTATGCTGTCCTAGGCCGATGACCTTGAGCGTCCCTTCCGGCTGTAGCTCGGCCACAATCGCGACGATCTTCGATGTACCGATATCCAGCCCTACGATGAGATTTTTATCTTCCTTGGTCCTGCTCATTGATCTCTCTCCCATATTCCTATCTAGTGTTTCTATACATCCATTAATACTTATGTTTGTTCGGCCTTGCCTGCTGGCTCAACTTTTCCGGGAATTGCTTTTACCGGCTGCAGCTTGGCAGGTGTTACCTTTGAAGCAAGCGGCCGACGCACTGCAAATCCGTTCGGGTAACGCAAATCCGCGTACTTCACATTGCCACCCAACCCTGCCAGGGTGTTTTGGTAAACCCTGGCAAACTTTTCCAGCCGCAACTCCATCTGCTCACGTCCCAGTTCTATCACCAGACCTTTATCAGTCTTGATCTGCCAGGCGCGGCGTGGGGACAATGCCAGCTCTTCCACCTTCATACCCGTAGCCCCCAGTACCCGGCTATAAGTGCTGTAATACTCAGCCACTTCCCGCACACCATCCCCCGGCCCAAAAAACACCGGCAGATCACTGTCTGATGCCGCATGAAACAACTCGCCATAGGTATTCACCAGCGCAATATTGCCCCAGCGCGCCAACTCCTTATGTTCTTCAATGACCACCTCCAGCTTGTCCGGCCAGCGGCGACGTACACTCACGTTGCGCGCCCATGGCAGCTTCTCGAAGGCATCTCGCGTTTTTTCCAGGTCCAGCGTAAAAAAATTACCCTGTATATAGCGCCCAACTATCAGCTTCACCTGTTCCCGCGTCACGTGGCTCATCTCGCCATCAACCTTGAGCTCGCGCAACGGAAAGATGGGCAGGTGAATCACTACAAACAGCAATCCGTACAAAAACATCACAAACGCGGATGCGTATAAAAGATTCGCAACCCAGTTAAGCGCTTGTGGCTTATCCCACATTTGCAGCCTCATCGCCGGCATTACCGGCAAGGGTCAATATCCGTATTACCAGCGCATCGAAATCAATACCGGCGGCCTTGGCAGCCATAGGCACCAGGCTATGGTCTGTCATGCCAGGTGAGCTATTCACCTCCAGGAAGTAATGCTTACCGGCTTCATCCATCAGAAAATCCACACGGCCCCAGCCGCGCCCGCCTATGGCACGGAACGCTTGCAATGCCTCAGCCTGTATCTGCGCTTCTTTTTCTGCCGACAGGCCGCATGGGCACAAGTACTGGGTGTCATCACGCAAGTATTTGGCATCAAAATCGTAGAACTCATTGGCAGGCACAATACGAATGATAGGCAAGGCGCTATCGCCAAGAATGCCCACGGTATATTCGCCGCCACCGACAAATTTCTCGGCAATCACCAGTGGATCGGATTTTGCAGCTAGCTCATACGCGGCCTTCAAATCCCCGGCCTGCTTGACCTTGCTGATGCCGATGCTGGAGCCTTCATTGGCTGGCTTCACAAACAACGGCAAACCCAGACGCGATTCGACCGCAGCAAAATCGCTATTGGCATCGATCAACTCGAAATCCGGCGTAGCAATACCCGCAGAGCGCCACAACAACTTGGTGCGCCACTTATCCATACCCACGCTGGAGGCCAGCACGCCGCTGCCGGTATACGGAATCTCCATGAGCTCCAGCGCACCTTGTATGGTGCCGTCTTCGCCGAAGCGTCCGTGCAGCGAGATAAAGGCACGGTCGAACTGATCCAGTTCATGCAAATCACGCGTCGCCGGGTCAAAAGCATGGGCATCCACACCCTGGCGTTGCAACGCTGCCAGCACGGCTGAACCACTTTTTAGCGATATCTCGCGCTCACCGGATTTGCCACCGAATAACACCGCCACCTTGCCGAAATTCATACTCATGACCCCATCTCTCCTGCTACCGCCTCACCAATTACCCTGACTTCCTGCTGCAACTCCACCTGCATTTTTTGTTTCACCGTGTCACGCATGAGGTCGATCAACTGCTCGATATCCGCCGCGGTGGCCTCACCCAGGTTGACGATAAAATTGGCATGCTTTTTCGATACCTGTGCACCGCCGATGACATGCCCTTTCAGGCCGCAGGCTTCAATCAGCCGCGCAGCAAAATCGCCCGGCGGATTACGGAAAGTAGAGCCGGCATTGGGCAAATTGAGTGGCTGCGTCTCAAGGCGCTTGGCGAGCAGGCTCTTGATCTTCTGTTCAGCTTCACTGGCATTGCCTTCAGCCAGCGCAAACCAGGCAGCCAGAAACCACTCCTGCGCGGGCATTTCAACATGGCGATAACTGGCAACAAATTCACTGCTATCGCGCTGATGCACCACCCCATGAAGGTCTACGGTAGTCACCTTATTGACGATGTTCCATGTTTCGCCACCATGGCATCCCGCATTCATGGCCAATGCCCCACCCACCGTACCGGGGATGCCTGCCATGAACTCGGCACCATGTCGATGCTGGCGCGCACTGAATTTAGCCAGCTTGGCACACGTCACTCCGGCCTCGGCATACACCAGGCCATCTTCGATTTTCAATGTGGTCAGCACGTTATGCATCAGCACCACGGTGCCACGCACGCCGCCGTCACGCACCAACAGGTTGGAACCCAGGCCGATAAAATGCACAGGCTCATGCGCCGGTAAACTTTGTAAAAATGCACTCAGGTCCGCAACCCCAGCCGGGATATAAAAACGTTCGGCAGGGCCGCCCACGCGCCAACTGGTGTAACGCGCCATGGGCTCGTTCAGGCGCAAGGTACCTTGGTGCGGTATGATTCTTTCGGACATCACGCTAAGCTATCCTGGTTAAGTTCATGGGCCTGCCTGGCTTCAGCAGCTTCCCGGGTTTTGGCGGCGACCTGGCCGATAGAGCCAGCCCCCATTACAATCACGACATCGCCATCTTTTGCCACATCAAGAATCGCCTGCGGTAACTCCGCAGTGGTTTCAACAAACAACGGTTCCACTTTCCCTGCCACCCGCACTGCGCGTACCAGTGCACGACTATCCGCAGCCACGATGGGCGCTTCGCCAGCAGGGTAGACTTCTGTCAGCAACACCGCATCTGCGCCGGACAGCACCTTGACAAAATCCTCGAAACAATCACGAGTACGCGTAAAACGATGCGGCTGGAAGGCAAGTACCAGGCGGCGCTCAGGGAAGGCGCCACGTGCCGCTGCAATCACCGCCTGCATTTCGACAGGGTGATGGCCGTAATCATCAATCAGGGTAAATGCGCCGCCATCCTTGGCGGCCACTTCTCCGTAACGCTCAAAACGGCGGCCTACGCCCCTGAACTCCTTGAGTGCTTTGATAATGGCGGCATCTGGCACGTTAAGCTCGCTGGCGACGGCATTGGCGGCAAGCGCATTCAATACATAATGATTGCCCGGCAGGTTCAAGGTGACATCAAACTCGGTGGTCACGCCGTTGATACGCTGTACGGTGAAATGCATCTGGCTTCCATCCGGGCGCACATTGATGGCGCGTACGCGCGCATCTTCAGAAAATCCGTAGGGCATGATGGGTTTGGACACGCTGGGCAAGATGGCGCGGATATTCGCATCATCGATGCATACCACCGCCATGCCATAGAAAGGCAGGCGTTGCAGGAACTCGACAAAAGCACCCTTGAGCTTTTCAAAGTCGTGCCCATAAGTGTCCATATGGTCCGCATCAATATTAGTGACCACCGACAGCACAGGCGTCAGATGCAGGAAAGAGGCATCAGACTCGTCCGCCTCGGCCACAATAAACTCACCCGTGCCAAGGCGGGCATTCGTATTGGCAGATTCCAGACGACCGCCAATCACATAGGTTGGGTCCATGCCGGCTTCGGCCAGTATGCTGGCAATGAGGCTGGTCGTCGTAGTTTTGCCGTGCGTGCCAGCCACCGCGATACCTTGTCGGAAGCGCATCAGTTCAGCCAGCATCAGTGCTCGCGGCACTACGGGAATGTTGTGCATGCGCGCCTCGACCACCTCAGGATTAGTGTCGCTCACTGCGGTAGAAACCACGACCACATCAGCATCCTTGAGATTCTCAGCCGCATGGCCCTGATACACTTTGGCCCCCAGGCTAACCAGGCGCTGCGTAGTGGCATTCACTGCGAGGTCGGAGCCGCTCACGCTGAAACCAAGGTTGACCAGCACTTCGGCAATTCCACTCATGCCCGAGCCGCCGATACCTACAAAGTGCACGTTTTTAACTTTATGTTTCATAACGCAACCTCCATGCAGATCCCGGCCACGCTGGCAGTGGCTTCCGGTTTGCCAAGGCGGCGTGCCTTAGCGGCCATGTCCAACAATTTTTCACGTGTCATGCTTTCCAATATCTTCAATAAATTACTCACTGTCAGCTCAGGTTGCGGCAACAGAATGGCCGCTCCGGAATCCGCCAGATAGCGCGCGTTATGTGTCTGGTGGTCATCCACCGCATGCGGGAAAGGCACCAGCACACTGGCGACGCCTACCACCGACAGTTCAGCCACCGTCAACGCACCTGCCCGGCAAATCACCAGGTCAGCCCAGCCATACATGGCGGCCATGTCATCAATAAAAGCTTTGGCATCCGCCGTCACGCCAGCCGCCTGGTAGTTAGCCTGCAGCGCAGCGATGTGTTTGGTCCCGGCCTGATGCACGATTTGCGGCCTGACTGTTTCCGGCAATTGCGCAATGGCTTGTGGGATGACTTCATTCAGCACTTGTGCCCCCAAGCTGCCGCCTACCACCAGCAAGCGCAGGGCTCCAGTACGTCCGGCCAGCCTTTGCTCCGGCTCCGGTAAACCAATGATGTCCTGGCGTACCGGATTGCCTACCAGCTGGGCACGCGGCCCGAATGCACTGGGGAAAGCGGCGAGGACCTTTTTGGCGAAATGCGCAAGTGTGCGGTTGGTGAGTCCTGCGATGGAGTTCTGCTCATGTATCACCAGCGGCCTGCGTAACAACCACGCCATAAAGCCGCCGGGGAACGCCGCAAAGCCACCCATGCCCAGCACCACATTGGGCTGATAGCGGCGGATGGCCTTCAGGCTTTGGGCAAACGCGATCGTCAATTTCACCGGCAGCAGCAACCAGCGCATCACACCATTGCCGCGCACACCGCGCATCTGGATCATGGCAACGTCATAATCTTTATCTGCAATCAGTCGGTTTTCCATGCCGCCTTCAGTGGCCAGCCACACGATTTTCCAGCCCAGGGCTTTCAGGTGATCGGCTACCGCCATTGCCGGATAAACATGGCCGCCGGTACCACCTGCCATCACCATCAGTGTTTTGTTGGCGCTCATCATGCCGGCAACCCCTTTTGCAACCGGCGATTTTCCCAATCAATGCGAAGAATGACGGCGATGGCAATGCAATTGGCCAGGATACCGCTACCGCCGAACGACAGCAGGGGCAGGGTCAGGCCCTTGGTCGGCAATATGCCCATGTTCACGCCCATATTGATAATGCCTTGCACACCAATCCACACACCTATGCCTTGCGCCAGCAGGGCAGAAAAATAGCGTTCATTAGCGATGGCTTCCTTGGCAATACCAAAGGCACGCAGCACCACCCAGCTAAACAAGGCAACGACAGTGAGCACACCGACAAACCCCAGTTCTTCCGCGATCACGGCCAGCAGAAAATCGGTATGTGCTTCAGGCAGGTACAGTAGCTTCTCTACGCTGGCGCCAAGCCCAACGCCAAACCATTCGCCACGCCCAAAGGCGATGAGTGCATGCGAGAGCTGGTAGCCTTTGCCGAAGGGATCTGCCCATGGATCCATAAAACCGATGATGCGTTGCAGGCGGTATGGTGAGCTCCAGATGAGGATGATAAACCCGACTATCAGCAACACCAGCAAGCCCACGAATATGCGCGCATTGATGCCACCCAGCCACAGTATGGAAATTGAAATGGCTGCAACCACTGCAAATGCACCGAAATCCGGTTCGCGCAATAGCAAGCCGCCGACCAGCAGCATCACACCCAGCATGGGCAGGAAGCCACGCGTGAAGCTATCCATGAGGGCGGCTTTGCGTATGGTGTAATCGGCCACATAGATAGCCGCAAACAGCTTCATGAATTCCGATGGCTGTACGTTGATCACAAACAGCGAAAGCCAGCGGCGGCTGCCATTAACGTTGCGACCTATGCCTGGAATCAGCACCAATACCA
>Ga0208754_100268_pt1 | contig 13998 bp, 17 predicted proteins | sample LakWasMet55_HOW8_2_FD_183889 | JGI IMG/M metagenome (GOLD analysis project Ga0208754, IMG submission 183889) | Freshwater sediment methanotrophic microbial communities from Lake Washington under simulated oxygen tension - Sediment Metagenome... | ecosystem: Environmental > Aquatic > Freshwater >... | reverse complement strand
TGTTTGGCAAGCTCAAACACTACCGCAGGATTGCCACCAGATATGAGAAAAAGGCCATTAATTACAGGGGGATGTTGTCATTTGCCTCTGTACTCTTATGGCTACGATGAAATGTCAACAGAACCTAGTATTCAGCCAACCTGGTTTTGACGGGGCTAACAATGGCCTGCGAGGTTTTGAAAACCTCGCAGGTCTTGCAGCAGACTAAAAACGTTACCCGACAAAACAAAAATGACTGAGATACTAGAAAAATTTTATCCTCACTGTAGGGCGCGCTACGCGGACCTTGACGTGCCCATACCGGCATAGATGAGAGCAAAATTCCCAGTTAATTTCGGAGTTTGTCAAATAAAAATGAGTAGAATTGTTTCCTCGCTGCCGGGACGCATCCGCGTCCGCGACAGGGTATTACGAAACCGGGTACGCCTGGAGCGCCTTGAAGCCGCGCTGATAAAGATCGAAGGCGTCACCTCCCTCCAGTCCAACTCCGGCGCCGGTAGTGTCGTCCTGCATTTTGATGCGGCGCGGGCCGACGCGGAGAGGCTGGAAGCGGCAGTCGATACGGCGGTTGATGCCGTTCTTGCAACGCCTCTGCCGGCGGGCAAGCGTTCAGTCAAAATGCGCGTCAACCGCTATGCCAAGGTCGGTATGCTGACTAGCCTGACCACGTCCCTTGTCCTTGCCGCTGCCGGCCAGAAGCGCTGGCATGCCGTTACGGGCGCAATTTTCGTTGCCTGCCTGGGCGTCCATCTGGGCGTGCACCGCCGTTCCCTGTTGCGTTGATGCGATTTGCAGCGAGCAAAGGCCGTCGTGTCTTTCCTGCCAGGCAGGTTTCCTCCATACCGGCGTAAAGAAGCAGGGTTTCGCCGGTATCCGGTTTTATTCCAGCAGCTGTTTTGGTGGCATTAAGTTCAAAGGCTTACGGCATATCCAAACATAAATGCCAAGTCCGGCTTTTAACCGCTCATTATTCTACCGATCAGTAAGTCCCATTGATTGCCATTGATTTCAGCGGGCTAAGGCCGGGGGCAACGCAATTTGCCGTAATCAGCACCAGCTTCCGGGCAAGTTCCGTTGCGATTTGTTGTTCCTGTGCCGATTCGGGCAGATAAATTTCCATGCCCACGTAACGAAAGGCGGAGTTATCCCATACTTGCCGGGGAATAACGGTGCGGGCGTGGGTGGCGGTAGTACCGGTTCCGAGCGGAATCACACGGATATTCCGGGCGGCCATTCCGGCATTTTCCCTGATCGCAGCTTCCAGACGGCTACGCAATGCAGCATCGGCGCAGATGAGGTCTACGCTGGGACCGAGCGGATCGAAGCCGGTGTGGAGATCGATTAACAACTGGTAGCGGTTCAGCACATGAGGCAGCAGTTGCAGATACAGGGCGTGATGCAGGGTTTCGTAGCGGAATTGCTGATCCGCCTGCGGGTGTTTTCCTGAAATGCCCTCCGGTATGGTCAGAACCGCTACCTGAGCGGGATTAAGTCCATCGGCGACAGCCAGTCCAAATGCCAGTTCTTCCCGGTGGATACCGATCAGGAGGAGTGATAACGGAGCTTTCATGGGCAATGGCGGCTGTAACACTTATGTATCGCCGCCGTTCCATTCATAGATCATGAGCTTGGCCGGGTCGCATTTGCAACAGGAAGAGCCGCAGGAAGAACCAGCCGGCAAGCGCCGCACGCGGCCCTTGCGTTCCAGAGTCGCCAGCATGGCTTCAGTGGCCTCCGGTGTGCTGCCGATGCCGTGAACGATATCGTCCAGGCTGGCGCGCCGGTGTTGACGCAGATAATGACTGACATTCGATAAAATCATTTTCTTATCCTCAGGTTAATGGCCCTGGAAAGATCGTGCAAGAAGATACCAATCTGTAGATAGTTACCCGAAGGGTGAATGGCTTATCCAATACAACATGCCGGTTTATTTCGTGGACTGATAGCCGTTTCAGGATTAAGGCAACTGCGCCAGGCCGGTAGTTTCGCGCTGACCTATGCGCCGTAGAGAGTATAGCACCAGCCCGAAGCCGGCTGCCACCACGCCGATCCAGATCAATGAGGAGTCGGGATGGTTCGTCCAGGTCGCCGCCTGATAGTACACCGTGGCGATTCCGTACCCAAGACCGGTAGTCCAGGCGGCGACGAAGATTGTCCAGCGTACCCCCGACTCCTGGTAAACGGCAGCAATCGCGGCAGTACAGGGAAAGTAAAGCAGAATAAACAGCAGATAGGCGAAGGCGCCAGCGGCACCGTCGAAGCGGCTCGCCATCGCGCCGAAAGTGCCGGTGGAAACTTCCTGTTCTTTTGCCACGGCTTCCTGGTCGCTGACATCACCAACGTTCAGGCCGAGCGGGTCAGCCCAGGCGCCGAGCGCATCGGCAAGGTTGGCGGGAATAGTGGCAAAGGCGGCGGTAAGCCCTGCGCCCAGATTGAACGGTTCTTTTTTGCTGTCGCTGGCATCGCTCGCAGCAAGCGCCGAATAAGCGGCATTGAGCGTGCCGACAACGGCTTCCTTGGCCAGAATACCTGTGAAAATCCCCACGGCGGCCGGCCAGTTGCTTTCGTTCAGACCCATTGGCGAGAAGGCCGGAGCAATGCTGCGGCCTACGGCGGCCAGTACCGACTTGTCGCTGTCCTCATTGCCGTAGCTGCCGTCGGTACCGACGGCGTTCAGAACATTCAGCACCAGCACCATCGGTACGATGACCCGGCCGGCGCGGAAGATAAAACCCTTAAGCCGATCCCAGGTATGGATCAGCATGCCCTTGAGCGTGGGCAGATGGTAAGGCGGCAGTTCCATGATGAACGGCGTGGCTTCGCCTCTGAGCAGCGTGTTCTTGAGCACCAGTCCGGTTAACACTGCCACCACGATGCCGATCAGATAGAGTCCGAACACGACGTTCTGCGCGCCTGCCGGGAAGAAGGCGGCGGCGAACAACACGTACACCGGCAGGCGCGCGCCGCAGGACATGAACGGAGCCATCGCAATCGTCATCAGGCGGTCACGGCGGTGCTCCAGCGTACGGGTGGCCATGATTGCCGGTACGTTGCAGCCGAAACCGACGATCAGCGGTACGAAGGACTTGCCGGGAAGACCGATCCAGCGCATGAAGCGGTCCATGACGAAAGCCGCCCTGGCCATGTAGCCTGAATCCTCCAGTACCGACAGGAACAGGAACAGGAAACCGATGATCGGGATAAAGGTCGCCACCACCTGAAGCCCGCCGCCGATACCTTTGGCGAGTAACAGGGTGAGCCATGCTGGTGTGCCGATACGGGTCAGCCATTCGCCGAAACCATCCACCAGCAGGACACCGCTGAACTGGTCGAAGAAATCAATAAAAGCGCCGCCGATGTTGATCGTAAACATGAACATCAGATACATCATGAGCAGGAAGATGGGGATGCCCAAAGCCCGGTTCATCACCACCCGGTCAATACGGTTGGTGAGGTCCCGGTTGACACGGCCGGTAACGGAGACGACCTCGCCGGCGATGCGGTTGGCCAAGCTGTAGCGGGCATCCGCGATCATGATGTCGAGATCCTCGCCGAGACCCTGCGCGAGTCCGTCAACTTCCCGGCTCAGCTCGTCGCCCGCGGTACGGCGCGCCAGATCGTCACCTTCAAGCAGGCGCACGGCCAGCCATCGCGAGGAAATTCTGCTGTGTCTGGCGGCGTCCGCCAGTTGCGGGGCCAGCGTCGAGATAATCTGCTCCAGCGCATCCTCATAGCGAACGTCTGCGCTGGCGGGACGAGGCTCTGCCATTTCCAAACTGACGATAGATTTGAGAGCCTCAATACCCTCGCCTTCCGAAGCGATGACCGGAACGACCGGGCAGCCCAGGCGCTGGGCCAGACCCTGAGCATTCACTTTGATGCCTTTGGTTTTGGCGACATCCATCATGTTGAGCGCCACCAGCAGCGGTATCCGCATCTCGGCGAGTTGGGTAGTGAGATAGAGGTTACGTTCGAGGTTGGCCGCATCGACGATATTGATGACGAGATCGGCTTCGTTGCCGTGGACGTAATCGCGGGCGACTTTTTCGTCGAGCGAAATTTCCTGGTCCACGACATCCAGCGAATAAGTACCCGGCAGGTCCACCACCTCGAAATGCAGCGTATCCAGGCGATACTCGCCGCTTTTCTTCTCGACCGTCACCCCCGGCCAGTTGCCGACCCGCTGGCGCGAACCGGTGAGTGCGTTGAACAGCGTGGTTTTACCGCAGTTGGGGTTACCGACCAGGGCAATCGTATAGTTTGCTTTCATTCCAGTTTCTCCACTGTCAGGGCATCGGTTTCGTCCTTGTGCAGGGATAGCGCAAAGCCGCGGATGCGAATATCCATCGAGAGCAGTTTGCGGCGGTAAGCTTTGCAGCTCTCGAAAAAACTGGGAGTTTTTGCCCGGTCAATAATATTTAATTCCTTGAGCATCATGTTGTTATCTCCGGTTCGGATCTAATTTCGCAAACCATGATTTTGTGGGCGACGCCGTCGCCAAGCGCAAAACGCGTCTCGCCGCGCGTCACCACCAGTCCGGCGTTCTGGCGCTGGAGGACGGTAAGTTCACAACCGACGTTAAGCCCCATTTCGGTAACCCGACGTGCCAGTCCGGCCCCACCGAGGATAGCAATCACACGGACGGTAGCATTCTCGCCGGCCATAGCGAGTGGGAAGGCGGAAGCTTCGGATGAAGAGTTCATGCGGGATTCCCGGTCAGGCGGCGCGAAACAGTAGCGCGTTTCGGCCCGGCGGTCCGGGGCAGGCCGGCACCGGCCAGTGCGCGCAGCAGGATGGCAATGGTGCTGCCGTTGTGTAGCATGGAAGCGGCCACCGGACTCAATAGACCGAAAGCGGCTGCGGACAGAATGCCGGTGTTGAGACCGACAGTGAGCCTGAAGTTGCTGTCGATCAGGCCACGCGTAGCCAGGGCCAAAGTCCGGGCATCGGCAATACGGCCGATGTCGTCTTCGAGCAGCGTGATGTCGGAGGCCAGCCGGGCAATGTCCGCACCGCAGTGCATGGCAATGCCGACCAGAGCGCCGCTCAGGGCCGGGGCATCGTTCACGCCATCGCCGACAAAAGCGATACGTGCACCCTGGGCGGCGAGTTCCTGTAACAGCCGGGCTTTTTCGTCCGGCAACAGACCGGCCCGGAATTCGTCCAGCCCAAGTTCTTCCGCCAGGGCGCGGGCACGCTCGCGATGATCGCCGGTCAACATCAGGATGCGTTTGACGCCCAGCTCGCGCAGGCGAGCCACGGTGGCGGCGCTGTTGTCGCGTACCGTATCGGTAAGGGCCAGCACACCTACCAATGTGCCGCCGAAACCGATATAAAGCAGGGTTTTCCCATCTTCATGCAAGCTATCAATCAGCGCGGCATGGGCGGCGACGGAAATACCTTCGTCGTCTTCAATGAAATGGCGTGAACCGACCACGATGCGCCGACCGTTGATCACGCTAGCCACGCCGTGGGCAACCACAAATTCCACTGCCTGGTGGTTGAAGTGGTGCTGGCGGTCAAGATGGTGAGCCGCTTCCACCACCGCCTGGGCGATAGGATGGAAATAGTGTTCTTCCACCGAGGCTGCCAGGTTAATCAGGTCTTCCGGCGTGTAATCGCTGCCGAAAGAGATCGAATCGGTTACTTGCAGCGCGCCCTTGGTTAATGTGCCTGTTTTGTCAAAAACAAAGGTGTCGGCCTGGGCGAGACGTTCGAGTGCGCTCGCGCCCTTGATCAGAATACCGGAATGTCCGGCCCGGTACATCGCCGCTTTGAAAGCAACCGGTGTTGCCAGCTTCAGGGCGCAGGAATAGTCGGCCTGTAATACTGCTGCAACCCGTTCTCCGTCCAGTGCCACCAGCCAGGTGGCGCCGGCCAGGCCAAGTACCATCGGTACCGTCCGGTCGGCCAGGCGCGAGGCTTCAAGCTGGGTTTCGCTCTTGACCGCGAGGGATTGCTCGACAAAATCGGCAATGCGCGAAGCGGCGGCCTGACGGCCCACCTGTTCGGCGTAGATGCGTAGCCGGCCTTCTTCCACCAGAGTACCGGACAGCACCCGGTCGCCGCGCTCCCGCATGACCGGCACACTTTCACCGGTCATTGTCGCTTCGTTAACCAGGGCTTCGCCGCCGAGTACCGTCCCGTCCACCGGAATGACGGTGCCGGTGGCGGCTATTACAGTGTCTCCCACCTGTACTGCGTTTACTTCAATCAGGAGTTCAGCCCCATCGCGCTCTACCCAGACGTCGGCACCGGATGGTTGCAGCAAATGTTTCAGCAGGTCGTCCGAGCGGCGTTCGATGGAATGTTCAAGATACTCACCCAGCGCCAGCAGAAAAGAAGTCGTGTTGGCGGTCAGATAGTCGTGCCGGCCTATCGAGATCGCTACTGCCAGGGCTTCGAGGACATGAGAGGTAATTCCTTTTTCCAGGAAATCATCGACTGCCTCGCCGAGCAGAGGAACCGCAGTAGCAAAGGCTACCGGCATCAGCAGAGAAGTTTGCAGGCTGCGAGAAATCAGCAACGTCGCGGCGCTCAAAATCACGGCGCCCAGGCGTGCAGCATCGCTGGTGTGATGCTTGCCGGCAGGTAAAGGCATGTCCGGCGGCGAGAGGCCGAGAATGGCTGCGCCGAGTGTGCCGGCATCGGTGACGTCGCGCTCAAACGCGATTACCACGGAACAGATGACCGGATTGACGCGCACCTTCAGCACGCCCTTGATCGCTTCGAGCGCTCGTGCAATCTGGCGCGGGTCGAAGGTTGTTCCCGGTCGGCAACGGTAGCGGAAACGTACTCGTTCGCGCGTCTCGTGCAGCATCACCAGCCGGGAAAACCAGAGGTCGGTCATTATTCGTCTCCGTGATGTTCCGCAGCAACCTCGGCCCGGATATCGGCCATTTGTTCCTTGAATTCTTCGAAGCCGCCGGCGACACCTGCATAGAGCTTCATGCCGGCTTTGATCAGTTTGCCGCGTAATTCCTCGTCGCTCAGTATCCAGGCGGCACCGGCACCGACCATCAGTCCCATCAGGAACTGATCGGTGTGGCGGGTAGGCAGGTAGGCGGACATGCCTTGCAGGAAGTCTTGATTGGCGCCTGCCGGGCCATAACCGGAAGCGCCATAACCCGGATTCATACCCGGATATTCGGCACCGGGCATGCCGGTATCGGGATTGAAGCCGTTTTGCGGCCATGCGCCGTACTGCGGTGGCGCACCGTAAGCCCCATAACCGTAGCCCTGTCTTTTGAATTTGTTCTTGCGTTTTTTACTCATGCTATTTTTCCTCTTGAGGCCGCGCCGGGTCGCGCAGCAGGTTTTCAATAAGCAGTACGCCGATAGCGCCGGCTGTAGCAGCGATTAATGCACCGGAATAATCTCGATGACGAAGCGCCATCGAGGCGCGGGTACCGGCAGCAAGCGCGGTACCTCCTTGCAGGCCATGGCGCAGTACTCGTTTGAGATTAGCCTGGGAAGCCGGTTGGGCAACGCCCTGAAACGCCGAAATGCAGGCCGACGCGACGAAACCTTTGGTGAAACTGTTCTCGCCCGGCGCCGTCATGACCGCCGGCAGGTAGGGTTGGACGGGGTATTTCATGATGATTTCTCCTCACTGCCGCCAACTTCTTCCTGCTTCGGAGCGGTTTTTTTCTCGGCAGACGGCTCGACTGAGGCCTCGGCCTGCGTCTTTTTATTCTTGATCAGTTGCACAGCGACTACACCGGTAATCACACCGGCAGCAAAGCGGATGAATTGCGACATTTCAGTTCTCCTTTTTATTTCGGCCGGACTTGTTTTTCAACAAATAAACTCCTGCTCCACCTACCGCCATGCCGGCCAGCATCGCGGGGTGGGTGTGGCGCAGAAGGGGGCTGACGATGCCGAGCGGGCCGGCATGAGCACCGAGCTGCACAAACACCTTTTCCATCAAATCAACCAGAGGGCCGTGGCGCACATAGGCTTGTTGCGGCGGAATGCCCTGGGCAGTGTGATATTGTTCTTGCGCGACAGCATCCAGTACCGCCTCGCGGAAGGCAGGCAGATGTGTATCCAGGAATACTGTCTGTGCGTTCTGGAGCACATCCCGGACTTCAGGTTCGGCCACCTGGATAAACAGGGTCTGGTAAAGACGTATTTTGGCGATTTCGCCGGCGACGCCGCGCTCGCAATTGCCCCGCCAGGTGTGCGCAATCAGGGTTTCCAGAGGGAAGGGATCCAGCGGTCGAGGAATGCCCAAACGCTCGCACAGCCCCGACAATGCGGCAATATGTTGTTCCTCCGAACGTGCCATGTTGACAAAGGGCTGGCGCTGACCAAAGGCTTCGACAACCTTTGCATAGAAGCTGCGGGCAGCATATTCATCATAGATAGCGATACGTACCGCCTGGTGCAGAACCGGGAAAGGCGCTCCCGGATTTATCCTGCGCATCCGCAGGATGGGTTCGTCATAATTTTGCATTGCTGAGCTCCCGACAGGTGTTGCGCAGGCTCTGTTCGAGCAGGATTGCAGCGGCAGAGTTCGTGCCGGTAAGAAAATCGCTCCAGGCCTGCTCCGCGATCACCGTTGGGTCATATTCTACGGCGCACGAGCGGGCCGGAAGATTGATCCGTACCGAATGCACGCCCGGTGTCCGACCGAGAATGGTCTGAAATTGTCGTGTGTGTTTATCCGGCAACGCAAACGCTACCGAATCGGTTGCAAGCTTCAGTCGAATGCGGCCACGGATGTGGTGGGCAATGCGGATGCAGGCAAGGCTGCCGCGCAGTTCTTCAAACGTGAACATCACGCGGCCTCCCATGAAAGAGAAAAAAGCCGGACGGTATGGTTAACATCTAAGTCCTCCGTTGATGCAGCACCTGGCTTGCAATTCCCTTTTCGGCTAAGTGAGGCTGCAGCATGACTGCTCGGGGTTTTTGAGGTATGTGCGAAATTCCCTGTCACACGCCGGTAATGATTATAGGCCCGTGAATATGGGCCGACAATGATCTGGATCAATAATCGCATACAAGGTCCGTTCATTGCTTCGAGCCGTCATCGGTGGCGTGACAGGTTAAACACAGTCCGCCATTGCTGTTGTCGCGGCGCAGTAAAAAGCTTTTATGCATGCGTTCGGTATCGAACAGCCGGTCGATAAAGTTGACATTGCCCCGCGGCTGGTCGCTGTCCAGTTTGCCGTGGCTGTAATGGCAGGTCAGGCAGATATGTCCGTGGTTATCTCCCAAAGGCATGTCGGCCGGTACGGTAAACTCGATTTTCTCGGCGACGTCTGCGTGAATATGGTCGCGTGCATGACAAGACAAACACATGGTTACGCCATCCTGTTTGAAGCGGCTGAGGTCAACAGGAAGGCCATTCGTGTTCAGGATGTCGTCATTTTTTAATTCCGGCATAGTGATGTGGCAGGTTGTGCAATCGAACTGACTGTTTTTCTTGCTAATGATATGCGGATTGTTATCGGCGCAGTGCGCAGTTGCCGCAAACAATAGCAGCATCAGGCAGGAGATTGTCCGTACGGAATCAACTAAGCGTTTGCTCAGTTTAGAAACCGGTACCGGGTAACGGCCATTTTTTTCCGTATACTGCGTCGAATATTGCAGTTCCCGGGTACTATGGATATTTGGCAGAATCAGCCCGAAAAATCTCGCGCATGGATGCGGCGCGTTGCCGATGATGAAAAACCAGGAATCAGAAGACAGCATTATCATTTTGCGTAACACCCGTCAGAAAGACATAACCATTTGCCAGATACCCACTCTTTTGTCGAAGTATCGCTCCGTTGTTGACGTACCCAATGAATCGTTGTACTCGAATTTCAGATGCAGATGGTCGCTGACCTGATAGTTGAAACCGACGCTCAGCATTGAGACATCCTTAATGGCTACCCGGCTGCCGTCATAATCAAGCGCGAAATGCTGTTTCGGTTGCCAGCGGCTGAAGCGGGCAAATGCCAGTACCGGATACTTTATGATGCCTTCCAGGTCAGCGATCAGTGTAGAGTGATAGCCGAGCTGGTGGGCTTTGCCGATGGGCTTGCCGAAATCGTCAAGCACAGGATTGCCTTCGCCATCCAGCGTCAGGTTCTGATACGCCTGCAACAGCATGACTTCGTTCTGCCAGCGCAACAGGCCGTAACCGATGCTTAAATCGGCGCCGTAAACAGTGTTTCTGATGTGGTTGCCGCCGCCAAGCTCACTGAGATGGGACACGCCAAACTCAATACCTTCCTGATTAGGGTGATGTACGCTGTAGGCTTTTTGTCCCAATACCATGCCCAATCGACCGCCGATAGCATGACCGTCATCGGCGTACATCGCATCGGTCCAGAACACCGAGTAATTGAACGGTTTCCATAAACCGTAAGAACGCACGCCATCGCCGTTATAGCCGCCCATTTGCATTCGGGAAGTAGTGAGCGGCGCGGTGACGGTGACGCGATCCTTATTGGCAAAGTTCTGGTAATCGCTGCCGAACGGCAAGTCGAAACGGCCGGCCTGAATATGCAGGCCCTGGTTATTGAAAATGCGTCCGCGCGGAGGAATACGGTCATTGAATAAATGGTAATCGACCAATGCAACGGCAATGCCGGCCATGGTATTGCCGCCACTGAGTCCACCCGGCCCGCTGTTGCCGCAGAACACCGCGCCAGGTGCTCCGTAATCGGCATTGGAAGAGTTGCCGCACAGTACCAGGGCCGAGCTGGCGCCGAAATGTTCGTCGTGTACATAATCCAGATCCAGTTCCACCGAACCGACGCTGAAGGTCTGGTTGGTCGAATTGTCGGTTTTGGCGTTGACATCGAAAAAACTGCTGATTTCCAGGCCATTGGCCGAGGCGGCTTCCTTGAGCTCATCGATTTTTTTATCCAGGGCCTGTAGCTTGCTGCTGACTGTCGGCTCGATCTTGCCAGTTGCAGCGGTTTTTACCGGTTCCGCTATTACGGTTTCAACGTGAGGTGCAGAATCCTGGTTTTGCATGATAGCGGCTGCGCCACCACGTGTTCCTTCCAATTGCCGGATGCGCGCTTCAAGCTGTTCGATCTTCCGGTCTTTTTCTTTCAGCATGGTTTGAACGATCCAGCGAATATGCTCGTCCTCGGCAGCAGAGCCGTAGGCGGCGGACTGTGTTGCCAATCCGAGAAACAATAGAGAAAGCAGGCCGTTCCTTGGTATTATCAGCACATGCAAGTTACGAGTTATTTTAGCAAGCATAGCGATGACCATTAGAGTGCTATCGAGAGATATATTGCGGGTGCGGCCGAGTCAATTCGACGCTTTCAGGGGTGGATTGCTGCTGAACCATAAGACCTCCCAAGGGATAGCGTGTTTGCTGGAAAAAAAGTTTAACGTACGCCGGATTAGCGTACGTTAAACAAAAGTAGCGAGAGGTCACTTCATCGCTAGATGTAAATGATAATGATTATCATTTTATATGGCAAGCTATTTTATTATTCTTTTATGGGTATTCGATCACAGGTTCTTCCATCCGTATTAGAACCCGTGCATACCAGCTCCTGACTTGCATAGGCAGCGTCTTATTGAGCACCTAAGCGGACAGAGCTAAGATGATAAATGGCTGGCTGGCTTGGTATCCAGGTGTAAACAGGGCTTTGAAATATCAATCTTATTTATGGATTGTGTTGTTGTATTGACTGTTTTGTAGTGATAGAATGAGAATCATTCTTATTAACTATAATCCCACAGTATTACCATGCAGCGATCGCTCAGCCCCCGGCATCAGGTTTTACACAGCCTATATAGCGAACATCGCCATTGGTTACAGCGCTGGCTGCGAAAAAAACTGGGGTGTAACCATCAGGCTGCAGATTTGACGCAGGATACCTTTATGCGCCTGCTGTTGCTCCCCGATGTTGCCGAACTTGAAGCGCCTCGTGCGTATTTGACCACGACTGCAACGCGCTTGATGATAGACCATGTGCGCCGGCGCAAAATTGAGCAGGCTTATCTGCAGGCTACGGCGTCAATCCATGCGGACGCTTATGCCAACTCTCCAGAGCAGTGTCAGGAAGCTATTGAAGCGCTGGATGCCGTTGTCCAATTACTTGAAGGTTTGTCTGATAAGGCGCGTCGCGCATTTTTACTGAGCCGGCTTGAAGGATTGCCGCATGCGGAGATTGCCTTGCAACTAGGTGTTTCCAAAAGTAGCGTGAAACAGTACATTGCCGGCGCGATGATGCATTGCTATGCCGTCGTTCACGGAGAGGCCGGCACTAAAGCATTAGCCGGATCACGATGAATGTCCCTCAAGATTCAACAGCGAACGCCATCCCAAACGAACCTGCGCCCGATGTCGTCGAACAAGCCGCTAACTGGCATGTGGAGCTGCATTCCGCTGAAGCCACCGATGGGGATTTTGCTGCCTTTGAGCAATGGCGAAACCAGCACCCGGCACATGCTGAAGCCTATCGCCGCCTGGAAAGCCTGTGGGGCCGCTTTAACGGGCTTGACACGAAATCGGTGTTGGCCGTTTTGGAAAGCGTACTACAACCAGGCTCGGCATATCCAAAGCGCAAAAAACTGCCGGTAACGGCCATCGTGTCGGCTTTGCTTATCATGACAGCCGGCTGGATAGCCGTACAAACCGGGCAGACCGCCTATTTTCTTGCTGAATACCGCACACCGGTAGGCGGGCGGCAGGTGATAGAACTGGTCGATCACAGCCGTATTACACTCAATACCCATTCTGCCATTGATGTGGACTACAGCGACAACCAACGGCGCATTACGTTGCATCAGGGTGAAATCCTGGTTGAAGTCGCTAAAAATCCGGCACAGCTGTTTATTGTTGAAACGCCCCAAGGCACGGCACGTGCGCTGGGAACTAAATATGTTGTCAAACGCGAGCATGACGCAACGACTGTCAGTGTCATCGAATCCGTAGTTGAAGCCTGTGCCGCACATGCCTGGCGTGATAACACGCAAACAGCCTGCTTGCATTTGCAAGCCGGCGAGGCCGTGCGTATCACTGTGGATGCGCTTCAACAACCCTCGCAAATCGATATTCAATCGGTCGCAGCCTGGTCAGATGGAATGCTGAGTGTTGATAACCGGCCTTTGGGCGAAGTATTGACGGAACTGGAGCGTTATCGTCCCGGACGCATCTATTTTAACGCATCAGCGATTCAGCATTTAAGAGTGTCTGGCGTATTTCCTCTGAATGATACGGATCGTTCGTTAGCTGTTCTGGCAGGCACCTTGCCCATTCGCATCAGCCGATATACGCCGCTGTTAGTGATAGTCCGATCGCGCTGATTTAATTAATCAAGGGTAAACCTCCGGCTCTGCGGGGGACTCCCAAAGTTTGACAATTTCGGGAATCATCAGGAGCTTCTCAATCCGGGAATGGCCTAAAGTTCAAAAGATTGGGAAAACAAACAATGAATCCATTAGAAAGTTTAAAACATACAAAATTGGGAGTGTAAGCATCATGTAGTTTGGATACCCAAATACCGTAAGCAAAGCCTTTATAAGGAGCTCGGGAGATATGGGGGAACTGCTGAAAGATTTGGCTTCACAGAAAGAGTGCAAGATATTGGAAGATCATTGGGTGTCTGACCCTGTGCATATCCTGATCTCGATTCCGCCCCAATATTCGGCGTTGTAAGTGGTTGGCTTTACCAATACCCTCTAGGGCATGAAAGGCAAAAGTGCGATAGCCATATTCCGGAACTATATAGGATGGAGGAAAAATTTCATCGGACAAAGTTTCTGTGCCTGCAGGCCATAAAGGCGCGGGGCTACTCTGTTTCAACCGTTGGCAAAGATGAGGGGCTGTGGCTGTCCGTGAGTACATCAAGCATCAGGAAGAAAAGGACAGGCGAATTGACCAACCGAGCCTGTTTTAGAACACTACCTGTTTAGTCCCACAATTAAGTGGTATATTTTATCACCAACTTAAAGAGGAAAAACGATGGGACAAGTATTACACGGAACAGCCATTTATGCCCTGTGGGTACGACCACGCACACCACAAGAGCAAAA
>Ga0208754_100266_pt1 | contig 14201 bp, 20 predicted proteins | sample LakWasMet55_HOW8_2_FD_183889 | JGI IMG/M metagenome (GOLD analysis project Ga0208754, IMG submission 183889) | Freshwater sediment methanotrophic microbial communities from Lake Washington under simulated oxygen tension - Sediment Metagenome... | ecosystem: Environmental > Aquatic > Freshwater >... | reverse complement strand
GATGGGTGGCTACGGATACCAAAAGAATCCGTACCTCGATTCGATGGCCAGCAACATCACCAGCCAGGTCAACGACAACTGGAGCCGTAACCTAGCACCGTCCATCAGAAGCGGGGCTATTCAAAACGGCTCTTACGGCGGATCGCGGCAAGGCGTCGTTGAGGCCAATGCGCTCAAGGACATCAACTCAGGATTGACCAATGCGCTGACCAATCTCTACGGGCAGGACTACCAGACATCCATGGGCCGTAACTTGCAGCGCTATCAGGGCGACCAGTCCTACGACCTTGGGTTGCGCAACAACGATCTTGGCTTCTCCACCCTCGATTTCAACATCAACCAAGGCAACGTCAATAACCAGCTTGCCGGTGCAAATCTCGGGATGAACACCTGGGGCACGCAGCAGCAGGGCAATCAAGCTGGTATCACGGCAGGCACCAACATTCAAAACACGCCATACAACAACTGGAGCAACTTCAACACGGCGGCTAACAACGTCGGGCAGGGCCTGGCGAGCAACACCACAAACCAGGACGCGCAGGGTAATCCTATTCTTGGCGCGCTGGGTGGCTGGCAGCTTGGCTCGCAACTTTACAGCGGCGCCGGCAATCTTGGCTTCGGCCCTCCAGTGTCTGATGGCGGCTATTCGATGGGCCTGGGTAGTGCTTACGGCGGCAATCGGCAGGGCATGTAATGGGCGAAGTCGTCAGGCTGGACAACGACAAGATAAACATCATTGAGGCGGTAATTCTCGCCGCCCCTCAGGTCGATTTGCAGACGACGCATCACATAGTCGATGGGCACTACTACCGGACCATATTGGTCCCGGCAGGCGTGGTGTTGACGGGTGCGAAGCATAACCACGACCACATCAACATCTGCACCGGAGACATTACGGTTTCCACAGATGACGGCATGAGACGCCTAACAGGGCATCACGTCCTGCCTACCAAGGCAGGCATGAAGCGTGTCGGATTCGCCCACCAAAACACTGTCTGGATCACGATCTACAAAACGGATTTGACAGACATCGAAGCAATCGAAGACGAGATGACCGACGAGAGCGAGCGTCTTCAAACACGAACACTGAAACTACGGGATAAGGAGACAGTATGTCACTTGGACTAAGCGCAGCAACATGGGTAAGTCTTGGCAGTGCAGCACTCGGCGCCATGGACAGTGGCGATCAGCAGCAATCCACCGAACAGAAGAAAACCCCATGGGAGCCCGCACAACCATGGATGAAGGCCAATCTGCAAAGCGGGCAGGACTTGCAGAAGTACATGCAGGCCAATCCGTTCAACGCCCAGCAGAAAGTCGGCTATCAAAACCTGTTCGGCGGCATCGACCAGATGAACCAGCAGATTGCCCCGGGCCTGATGGGTGTTGCCAACGGATTGATGAGCAGCAGCTACCAGCGCCAGAAGGGTGGGGCTCCTGGTTCTTCGGCAGGCTACGGCGGCGCAGTGCAGCCAGGCGGATTGCTGCGCAACAGCACGCCGCAGGTGTTCCCAACGGCGCCGAGTGGCCAGGCGCATGGCTTGCTGAACTGGGACGCCCTCAATCCATATAGCCCCGCCAATGCAGTCGGCATTGCCACGCAGACCAAGCAACCAGACCAGATGACCAACGATGAGATCCAGGCGATGATTGACGACATCATCAAGGGAAAGACTGGCGTCCAGAACAGCCCCGGATCGCTGTACGGCGACGCCGGGAGCGGGGGCTAACATGGGCTTGCTCGACGCACTCAACACCGATGACGGTCGCTTTGGCCTTGGCTTGCTGGCTGCAGCCGCACCGCGCACCGATGGCGCAGGGTTCGGCCAGCGCCTGAATGAAGCCGTGGGCTCGGTAGACCAGTTCAAGCGCCAGAAGCTGCTTGCCAAGCTGCAGGAGTTGCAGATGCAAGAGGCCGAATCCTCGCTGGCCGACAAGCAGGCGCAGCGCGCACAGCAGCAGCAGATGCAGGAGCTGTACAAGCGATTCGCCACGCCAGGACAGGCCAGCGTACCTGCAATTCAAGGCGATGCTGAATCTGGCATCCTGCCTAGTGCTGGACAGCCTGCAAGACCTGCGGGCTACGATTACCAAGGGCTTGCCGGTGCGCTGGCTGGAATAAACCCAATGGCCGCGCTCGATCTGCAACAGAAGCTCGTCAAACAAGGGCCGAAGTTCTCCACCGCACCGCAGTACGACCAGCAAGGCCGCGCGTTCATCCTTGCCGAAGATGGGAGCATGAAATACTTGGACGGCGTGAAGGCGCGCGACAAGTTGGAAGAAGTGAACCTTGGCGGGAAAATAGGATTCCGTAGCCCCTACGAATCGGTGATACGAGGGGAACTGGCAAAGAGTCAATCTCCAGACAGTCTTGCATCCAATGCGTTGGGGTGGGCGAATAACAGGCTGTCACAAGACCGGTTCAAGTTCGAGAAGAACCAATCCAACAAGCCGCAATGGATTGAGTCGCTGGGCGGATTTGCTGACCCAAGGAACCAGGTTGTCATGCCCGCGCGCGATATGCAGGGCAACGCGATCGAAGGCGCTGGGAAGCCGATGACGGAAGATCAAGCCAAGGCGGCGGGGTGGCTGGTTCAGGCAAACAATGCCTTCGCCAACATGAAAGCCGCAGTCAAGGCTGACCCTGGAGCAAATCGGCCAGGGTTCAACGACGCCCTGTCAAACGTTCCGTCAATGGGTATAGCTGGCGGACTGGCGAACATGATGCGCGGCTCGCAGCGTCAGAACTACATGCAGGCCGCATCATCCATGAGCGAGGCGCTGTTGCGCGCTGCGACTGGTGCTGGCGTGAACAAGGACGAGGCATTGCAGAAGGTGCGTGAACTGACTCCACAAATCGGCGACAGTGATGCGACCATCGCCCAGAAAGAAGCCGCTCTTCCGCTCTATATCAAGAGCCTGGAGGTAAGGGCGGGGCCTGGTGCCAAGAAGGTCAATTCCTTCATGCGTACAACGGGCAATCCATTGCAGGGCGGAACAGCAAATGATCCGCTCGGACTTTTCACAAAGTAGACCATGCCGAAACTATCAGAGATCCGGGCTCAATTCCCGATGTATGACGGCGTTTCTGATGAGCAATTGTTGATTGGACTGCACAAGAAGTTCTATTCGGACATACCGTTTTCCAAGTTCAACGCTGCCATTCAGTACGACAACAAGTCTGACCCGACCGAGGGAATGTCAACCTTTGACAAGGTTGCGGCTGGTGTTGGTAAGTCCATGCATGATCTCGGGCAGGGCCTTGGCCAATATGTTGGGCTGTCATCGCGCGATGATGTGAAGGAGTCGCGCCGACTTGATGCGCCGCTGATGAGAACCACTGCAGGCAAGACAGGAGACATTGCTGGCAATGTAGCCATGACCATTCCACTTGCATTTGTTCCTGGTGCCAATACGGTCGCCGGTGCTGGTGCCATTGGTGCACTTACCGGCCTTGCACAGCCCAGTGAGAGCACTAAGGAGACGTTTACTAATGCTGGGCTTGGGGGTGTTGCGGGGGCTGGTGGGACCCTGCTAGGGCGCGGTCTTGCTGCGGCTTACCAAGGCGCAACCGGCTTGCTTCGCCCAATGACCGGAAAAGGTCAGCAGCAGATCGCCTCCGAAATCCTGCAAGCGTCAGCCACGGATGCTGGAAAGGCAGCACAGGCTGCCAAGTCAGCACGGCCATTAGTCCCCGGATCAAATCCCACTATGGGACAAGCAGCGGCGGACCCTGGGCTAGCCCAGCTTGAGCGCACATTGCTGAACAATCCAGAATCGGCTGGTCCTTTGGCTGCACGCTATGCAGAACAGCAAGCAGCACGGCGCGCCGCCATAGCTGGCGTTGCTGGTACGCCAGAGACGCGCGCAGCACTAGAGGCTGCACGCAGCACAGCAGCAGGGCAGAACTATGGCAAGGCCATGGCGGAGGGCATTGATTCAGAAATGGCAGCGGCCTTACAGCCGCAGATTGAGTCGCTTATGAAGCGGCCATCCATGCAATCAGCCAAGATGATTGCAAAATCACTGGCGGCTGAAAAGGATGTTGCCCTGAAAGATTTTGGCTCTGTTGAGGGCCTTGACTGGGTAAAGAAGGCGCTGGACAACCAGATCAGCAAAGCGACTGCGCCGGGTTCCTCAATCGGAAAAGAACGCCTGTCCGGGTTGCTACAAACAAAACAAGACCTGATGTCGGTCATCGAGCAAGTGTCGCCATCGTACAAAGCTGCAAACGATGCATTTGCCGCAGCCAGCAAGCCAATAAATGCGGCTGAAGTAGCAGCCGACTTACAGAGGCGGCTCTACAAGAATGCCGAGTGGGGCGCTGGAAAAGAAATGGGCAGCACGTATCAGGGAGCCCTATCTGATGCGCTGGAGTCCATCAAGAAGCAGACAGGCATGAATAAGGCGTTGGCAGATGTAATGCCTGCTGCAGATGTGGCGACCCTGGAGGGGATCGCTAAAGACCTGGCGCGCAAGGAGTCGGGGCAAACGCTGGGCCGCGCTGTTGGTTCGCCAACCATGCAAAACATGATGGGGCAAAACCTGCTAAACAAGATAGCTGGCCCGCTTGGAATACCTCAATCGTTCTCGCAGAGTGTTCTCGCAAGTGCCGTGAGTCGCCCTTATGACTTCGTCATGAAGTCCGCGCAGCCAAAGATTCAGGGATTGTTGGCAGAGGCTATGGCCGATCCACAGAAAGCGGCGGCATTGCTGCAGATGGTGCAGCAGCAATCGAAGATGGGATTGCTTGCTAGCCGGGCCGAGAAATACCTACCCGTGCCTGGTTTGCTTGCGGTTGAAAACAGGTAGCAGTAGCGCCCGCTTCAATCTGCCTTCAGGCATCAGGCGCTGAAATACAAGGCGCAGGCCGACGACAACGAGTATCAGTAGCACCGCAACAAACGGCTTCAGTATCAAAGCTATAAGCCAGTTTTCCAATCAACCCCCAGAACCCGCCCAGTGCGGGTTTTGTCATTTTAGGCGACCCATGAAATTACTCAAGTTCTTGTTTCTGGTTCTGTTGTGCTTCCAAGCCAGCGCGGGCGAGTGGACCAGCCTCAACGGTATCAGCAAGTTCACGCCACATGGTGATGGTGTGTGGTATCAAAAAGCGTTCCCCTACGAGCTGCGAATGTCATCGCCATCTGTGGGCATTCGGTACGACACCACCGGCCCGCTTGGCTTGAAATACGGCGCCGGTTTTATGCGTCTTGGAAGCGTCAAGACATCCGCCGAGGCTGTAGCGCTGGACGGCGTTGCCCCAGATGATGGCGGCTACAACCCGGCCACCAAGGCATGCAACGGAACCTGCTGGCCCACCTCGCATTGGTACGGATCAGGGCAAGTGCAAGGCGTCTTTGGCGCAGTTGGAAAGTCGTTCGGCCCATGGACGATTGAAACCGGCCTGTACCTGTACCGACCCACTTGGACGATGGACATTCCCGACATGGTTTGGTGTCGCCAATGTGAGCGCGTTGCCCTGCGGGTTGGTGACGCCGGTAAATGGAACATCGGACCAATGGTCGGCTTGCGCTACCGCATCGACAAGTGGTCGCTGAATTTGAGCGCCTGGCACACGACTACGCGCGGCACAGATTACCCATCCATCTACCACAACATGACCACCAATCTTTCGGTTGGTTACAGCTTCTAAGGCGGCACATGACAGGCATTGATCCCCGCGAATATGGACAGCTTGAGCAACAGGTAGCGCAGCTCTCAAGAGACGTTCACACGCTCAAGGAAAACGTACAGGCCATGCGCGACCTGATGGAGCAGAGCAAGGGCGGCTGGCGCACGCTGGTGTGGTTGGGTGGCATCGCTGGCACTGTCGGGGCTGCTGTTGGGTGGGTTGTCTCACACATCAAGATTTCATGACCCCCATCGAATCCCTACGCGCCGCCTTGCAAGAGGATAACGTCACGGCGTTTTTGATGATGATCCGCCACGGCGAAGGCACCAGCGACGGCCTGGGCTATTCCCGCATGTTTGGCGGATCGCAGTTCTTCAGTTTCGCGGATCACCCGCGCCAGGCGCAGACGTACAAACTTGGCAAGTCCGGCAAGACCCTGACCAGCACCGCAGCCGGGGCATATCAGTTCCTGTCGCGCACATGGGACACGCTCGTTAAGCAATACGGCTTTACCGACTTCACGCCAGAGTCGCAAGACCTGGGCGCGATTGCCCTGATCAAAGGACGCGGCGCTCTGCAAGATGTGATTGCTGGCAACTTCGAAGCGGCTGTGTCCAAGTGCAACAAGGAATGGGCCAGCCTGCCAGGTAGCCCCTACGGCCAGCCAGTCGTGCGTATGGATCACGCCAAAGAGGCATACATCAACGCAGGCGGAATCATCACAAGCCAGCCAGCACAACCACCGAAGGAGACTACTGTGAGCCCTTTTATCGTCCCGGCTATCAGCGCCGTAATCGACCTACTGCCAAAGCTAGGAACCATTTTCGGTTCTGGTTCCGACGTGTCTAACAGAAACATAAAAGCGGTAGAGATGGTGATTGACACCGCCAAGGAAGCCATTGGCGCCCGCAATGAGCAGGAGTTGGCGGAGGCTATCAAGAGCGATCCTGCGGCTGCGGCCAGCGTCAAGTCGGCGATTGAGGCCAAGTGGTTCGAACTAACCGAAGTGGGTGGCGGCGTAGAGGCTGCGCGCAAAGCCAATGCGGAGATGACCGAGAAAAAGTCCTGGCTGAATCCGGCCATATGGGTCACTGGGGCGATTCTCCCGCTGGTCTACCTCGTTGCCTATGCCGTCCTGATGCGCGATGGCTGGTCTGATGAAATCAAGATGATGGTTGTAACGTCCATCCTGACGGGCGGATTCGGAGCAATCACCGGATATTGGATGGGCACCAGCGCCAGCAGCGCCCGCAAGACCGAGTTGCAGACCAAGTAAGGATCACGCCATGCCATGCACCAAATGCGGAAGCCCTGACCACAGCCGCGACAATTGCCGCTGGCCGGGCTTTCTGCTGTTCGTCACATTCTCTATTCTGTTCCTGATTGTTGGCCCAGCCATTGCCCTGGAGGCGACGATGACAGACGAAGAAAAGGCCATCTGCGAGAAGAATGGCGGGTGCATGCTGGTGACGAAGCACGCACTGGCGAAGGCGCTCAGGGCCGCGTTTGAGGACGGGCGCCTGGTCTGCAATAGCTCAACCTAGCCGCGCGGCGATCTGTTCCGGCGTCTCTCGGTAATACCGCATCAGCATTTTCAGATCCTTGTGCTGGCTGATGCGTGACAGAGTAAGCACGTCAACCTTGCGCGCAAGCATGGTCAGCGCAAAACCGCGCGAGTCGTGAAACGTGTAGTCGCCGGCCATCGTCCCATCCCGAGATTTACGAAACAGTGCATCGAGATCGACCGGCGTGATTGTGAAATTCGCCAGCTTGCACACCTTGACAGCGCGGCGCGTGATCGGCACCTGTGCGACCTTCATCGTCTTGGTCTTGACCCGGATTACCCGCGTCTCAGTGCTCAAAGTCTTCGCGTTAACCCTTAGTATCTCAGACGCCCGCAGGCTGGTATGTAGGCCGATCATGAAGGCCAGTGCAACCTGCTGATAGGCCGTCTCAGGTGGCTTGCCTGGCACATATCCCAGAAAGCGCAGCACACGCCTGATCCGCTTCCAGTCCCATAGCGCCGTTCTGTGCTCATTTTCCTTGGGCATCTCCACACCCTTGAATGGGCTGTGATCCATCCAATGCCATTCATCCCGCGCCTTGGTAAAGAGGTTTCGTAGCAGGTTCTTTTCCCGCTGCACGGTTGAGCCTGTCACCGGCTTGTGATTCTCGTCACCATTGAGCCGTGCATCACGCCAGGCCGCTATCTCAGGCTGTCCTATCTTGGCTAGTGGCACGTCTCCAAAATGGGCCAGCATCGCATCGAGCCTAAAGCGCTCCCACTTCTCCCCCTCCTTCCTGGTCGAGACCTCAGATAGGTAACGCTCCACGGCCTGGGAGAACGTCCGCCCTCCCACCGCGCTCCCATTACGCATTTCAATCTCGCGCTGCGCTGCCCACTGCTGGGCGTCGCGCTTCGAATCAAACACGCGCGAGTCTCTTTGCCCCTTAACAGTGAGCTGTACCCGGTAGCCGTTGGCTACCTTCTGAATTGACGCCATGGGAGGGCCGTGGGAGAGATTTGGGAGAAATCTTTGCTGAATTTTTCCCTGTCACAGGGAAACTCAGGAAATGATAACCCACGGCGCTAGCCTTGATTTGCTTGACTTTGCCGAGTGAAGCGGAAAGGCTTTGAAAGAAAATTGCTTGAATGGTGGTGCCCGGGGCCGGAATCTTGTAGCTATAGAAACGGCCAAAATGGGAGAATTATGGGAGTTCTGCTTCCCGTTTCATTACCTCGGATCGGCTCCATTTGCCATTCTTTCGGAATGGTATTCGCCCATCGCGCTCCATGTTGTTAAGGGTGCGCGGGGTGCAGCCGTAGCGTCGGCACATTTCATCTGTGCTGATCCATGGAGACAAGCATGATACCAACGCCGCAAGCTCCTGGCGCAACTGGCGTATCTCTATGATTGCGGTGTCATTCATCTTGCGGTCTTTCGTGCTACTTTTATCAGAGCATCAAATCAATTGGGCGTGAGACTTGGCTGGCTTTTTAGTGCTTGGAGCAACGGAATTTCCCAGGATATCCGCCCGCCTATATCGCGTTATGCCTTTACTTTCATCATCGCGGTTAGCTGACCCTTCAGCTTCGCCTCAATCGCGGCTTTGATCTTTTCTTGGATGCGCGGCGTATCTGCAAGACACTCCTGCACCACACGATCAACCGACTCGGCCCAGTGCTTTTTGACAGCGGCCTTGATAAAGTTGTCTGCGCTCCAAGAGTTCGACTCGTCGGCAATCGCTACCCGAATCTTTCGCTCAATCGCGGCTTTGATTTCAGCCTCGGTAATTTCAATATCTAGCTTCATCGGTGTTCCTTCTACGTTTCCGGCATAACAGGCTGCTGGACGGCGAGCTACGCCGCGTCAGCGCCAGCGTTAAATGGCTCCAGTTGTATGGTCGTTTCCATCACGTTGGCAAACCCAAGCTCAAGGTGGTTTCCAAGCGCCGACATGAGGCTCCAAAGTTGCCATTCGCTCCAGCCGTCTGCGTCTTCCTTTGGCGGTGCATACGGCATGGTTCGACCCTGCGAAGACCAGAATAGAACATGGTCGCGTTCCAGCGCAGCTCGGCCAGCCTCTGTTAGCTTCACTCGCACCTTGTTGTTTAGGTTGTACTCTGTCATTTCTTTACTCCAGTCTGTTGCAAGCCGTTTAACACGGCATTCGTGGCGGACGTGCCGCCGCACAATTCGGCGTTAGTTGACTCAGGGCGAACGGTCAGCGTGTAGCCGTAGCTCGAACCGTAGTCGCACGTTTCACAGCCGCAATTGGCGAATCGGTCGTCGTCGTTGATGTTCATGGTTCCGAAGAAGTCAGCAAGTTGCATCAGTACATCGAGCGTCGGCGACGGGGCTTCGTACATGCAGCTAATCGTCACCCTCACCAATTCGGGCGTGTTCGTTTCAACCTTGATGCAGCCCTCCGACTCCCACCCCATACAGCAGTGCTTGGCGTGTTCGGCGTCGAATACTGCCTGCACCTTGTCGTTTATTTCTTGCGTCGTGTGTTCTTTCATTTCTTTCTCCGTAGTTGTGGAGTCACCTAACCCGTCAATCAACCCGGACAGCTTCGCTGCCGGTTATTTCTGCGGTCGGCACAGCAGCGGCGTTCTACCGCACCACCAAGTCCTTGCGTTCGCCACGCCATTCACAATCCAAGCAACCAGCAGGTGAATCCGAGTCTTGCGTTTTCATGCTGTGGCAGTAGTGGTCGCCAGTGTTGACCATGAATGTTTGGTGGTGTTGCGTTGTCACTCGGTCGCTTCCGCACTCGGGGCAGGTTAGGGTTTCGTCCATCGTCTTTCTCCGGTTAAAGGTTCGGTAGAACAGGCTGCTCGACCCGACTAGCGCGGGTCAGCAGCGGCGTTATGCCTCAGTCATCTTCAGCGGTTTCAATTTCGCCGCCAGCGTGGACAGCCATCAGCTTTTGGCCGCAGCATCCGTAAGTGGCAATCCACAGCGGCGTCCTCACGCCCGCCACATACTCGCCACCTTTGTACCCGGTGAACTCTTGCCCCATCGTCGCTTTGCAATCCGCAAGCAAGTCGGACGCAGGGCGCTCGCCTTCTTGACGCTCAAAGTACAGGTCAGAGTAGTAACCACGGTAGCTGTCAGGGTTGCGTAGGTTCGCCACTTGTGCGTGCATCGGCATCTCCTCCAGCGCAGTTATCAGCTTGCCTAACGTCAATTGGGTTTCAGACCGCTCGCGCTGCCACTGTGCGCGCATACCATCGACCAGTGCTTGTAAATTCATCGTCTTCTCCTTTTGCCATTCCCGGCATAACATTTCACTCATGGCGGACGTGCTGCGCCCGCCGCATACCTCAAGCGGTCGGCACAGCAGCGGCGTTATCCTTCACTTGCGCTCGGGGCGCGTAGCGTCTTTGAGGTTGTCAACAAGATCGCCAACAGCGTCAGCGGTGTAGGGCTGCTCCTTGTCGGTCAGCGAGCCGCCAAGCGTCACGACATCAGCAACCACCGCCACCGGGACAGTGACCACAGCAGCAGCGGCTTTCGCCAAAGATTCAAGCATTCCAAACATGGTATTTCTCCGTTAAAAAGGTGATAGATAACTCAACGCTCGGCACGGATGGCTTCGCCACCGGGCAGCTTCGCGTCAAACCCCAGCTCACGCTGGAAGTGCGAAAGCGCCAAAACCAAGTCGCGGGCCTGTGAATAGTCCATGCAGACAAAATAGTCTTGCCGTGCGCTGCTGTTGCTTGGGAAAATGGCCACCGTGCGGCTGGGCTGGTTAGCGGATAGTCAGCCGATCACGCCGCACAATCCGCGCACCCGCCACCGCTTCACCGGCAAGAATCGCATTCTTGATTTTCGTCTTGCTTGGCGCTGGCGGCTTCGGATCGGCGCACAGCGCTGCTGGAAACTCGACGCCTTCGTCAATCTCCACCGATTCATCCAGATCACGATAGAGCGTTGCTGTCAGCAGGCTGTCATCGCTCTTGATTGACTCGGTTCCTGTCATGATCATGCAAGCCTGCAGGTAGTCTTTTAGCCGCGCCTGGTTGGTTTCCTCGCGCTTGATCTTGTCCTGAATCTCGGCAAGGTAGCTCTTGAGCGTTTCGATGGTGTGGCCTTTGCCTTTGTAGACGGCAACGACAGCTACAGCACGATCATGGAATGTGGCCTCGATCATGTCGAGGCGATCAGTGTCAATCACGCCCGTGTCTGGGTCACAACACAAAACGATACGCTGTTGCAAATCAATTGACGCCTTGTAAAGACTTGGTGCACTCATGCTCGTTGCTCCGGTTGAAATTTATGGAACTCCTTTTTCGCAGCATCGCGGACCATCTTCGCCTCATCGAAACTGGCAAATAGCCCAAGATGAGTTAAGTGCTTGTTTATGCTTAACGCTGCGGCCCACTTTCCGGTGCGTTTATGCCAAATGACTCCAGTTGCTCCGCTTGTGTTGTCTTTTCTTGTTTTGTAGTTTTGCGCGTTCTCAGCCTTGGTAGCTTGTCGTAGGTTTTCAATTCTGTTATCAGCTCTATTGCCATTTATGTGATCAAGGAACGCATCAGGGTAGACGCCATAAACGTAAAGCCACGCCAAAACGTGAGCCTTGTATTTGTGGCCGCATGCTCTTATTTCAAAATACCCTGTTGAATGAAGGCCTCCAGCAATGTCGCCAGCATGAGTATTCAACCCGGTTGAAATGATTCTGGTAAACACACCTGTTTCGGGCGCGTAGTGCAAAATCTCTCGGAGTTGCGACGCCGTCATTTCATAGCGTTTCATACGGCTCATTTCTCTGGCTCTTTTGTAGGGGGTCATGATGGCTCCTAGAACTCGTTGCGCGCCATGCGGCGGGCCTTGCTGGTGGTCATGTCGTAGTGAATGGATGCCGTGGCAAATGGGATGTCGTCTGACATATCATCGAATCCACTGCCACCGCTAGCAGGCGCTGTTTGGCGCTGTGGTGTAGGTGCATGTGACTTCCCCGCCTTAAGTGGCCTGTGGCGCAGTCCTGCGACCATCTTCGGCAGTTGCTCCGGTGTTGTCTTGCGATCCAGAATCTCGCTTGCCGTAAGTTCAGTGGCAGCTTGAAACACCGCTTTCATAACCATGCGCGTGCCAGTGCCGCCGTCTTGCTTCTCGTAGTCCTCAGTCTCCAGAAGGACGCCGATTGGCTTGCACAGATCGGGGAAGATGCTGCCCTCTACTTGAACATCCTCCTTCTTGTCGAAATCGTACTTTGTGAACGTCCCCGGCTTTGGCTTGATGTCGCGCAGGCCCATGCACGTCATGATCGCCATCAGAGCGTCATAGCCTTGGTACTTCTCGCCATCCGCGCTCATGGTGTAGACGGCAAGGTTTGCCTTTTGTCCAGCGGTGGATTTGAAGACAAAGGCCACGCCCTTGCCGCCCTTGCTGGTCTTGATGTCCACGGCCTGCGTGAAGGCCCCGACATACTTGCCGATCTCCTTGATCTGGTTGCCCATGGTGTCGGCTTTGCGGGCGGATTGTGGGTCTAGTGTGTACATGGTTTTCCTTTGGGTTGATTAAGCGGTTGCAGCGATGCTGTAGAACTCGGTTATGGTTTCGTCAACCAATTTCAAGTCGTTGTCGATGTGCAGTTCAGAGAACATGCCGAGTGGCGATTTACAGCAATCTTGTCCGTTGGATTGGGTTGAAAACTTGTAATTGCCGTTGACGACTTCGGTGCGCAGCACGATGGTGAAATAACCCTCTGGCACAAGGGTCTGATCAACCATCTTTCCAACGGTCTTCATGCGGGTCTGCCCGAAATCGTCGGTTTGTGTGTGCGCCATGATGTAAACCCGTCGCTCTGGCGAGAGGTCGCCCGCAGCGTTAAAAACGTTCCATGCGTTCTTTGCGATGTCCGTGAATTTGTCGTAACCCTTCTCACTGGAGCGGTTCAACAGTTCATTGACCATGACAGCTTGGTAATCATCAATCACGACAATTTCAGAGTGAGAATTGCGAAGGCACTTTTCGATCACTACCGGATCACTTGTCTGAATCACGTTACCTTCAGATTTGAGTGTGATACGGGTTTTCCATCCAGCAGCCCTAAAAGGAAGTGGCTTCTTGATGCACTGAATCAGAAGCGTCTTTGATGGGTCCAGATTGCGCAGGCTGGTTGATTTCCCGGAGCCAGAAGTGCCGAGGATTAGGGTTGCTATTGACATGATGTGTGTTCCTTTGTGATGTGTTGAAAATGTGTGATTCAAGAGCGTCTTCTGCCTCTTGCAGCTCAAGAACGTATTCACCCATGCGTGACATAATCGCGCTCCTTTACTTGTTTGATCAGCGCAATAAACCCAGCCCGAATAGCCCGCTGATGCTGGCCTGCGCTGCGGTTCACTTGCTCAATAAGCCGCTTCATTGCTGCGGCTGCGAGTTGGTCGAGGTCGATCACTTGGACAACCTCCACGCATTGCGCCACGTGTAGCCGCGCGACAGCCAGTAGCGGAAATTCAGCCAGCGTCTCATGCGTCCTCCGGCTCAAACGTCATGTCAATTTCTTGCCGTGACTGGTGTTCGTAGTCATCCAGGCTGCGATCAAATCCGACAAGGATCACAGCAAGTCCGGTGCCAGCGATGCAGATTGCGATAGTGCAGAGCCAGAAAATCATGGTGTTGTCCTCGTCTTGATGGTCTTTGATCCGCGATGGGTGAAGCACTGGAAGACGCCGGGTGATACTTCTTCCCATGCCGCGTTTTCGCTGCCGCACATCTGCCGCGCGGCGTTGCGCATGCGGTCGTGAGCTGTGGGCTCAGTGGCTGGCGCTGCGTCAAGGGCTGGGCCGAATGCGCCTAATGTGAACGCGGCGATCAGGGTCAGGGCGATGGTGGCTTTCATGGCGTTCCCCTATAGAGCGGGAATGCCTCGCATGTGCCGCCACAGCACGCCGCTTCTGCCGTCGCATCATCCTTCGCGTAATCACCAAACCACATGCGGTTTGACCCGCTGATGGTCCACGCATAGGGCTCCTGCGGCACTGCTGGCGGCGTGGCGGTGTATAGCGGCTCAAGCGTGACGCCAAGCTCTGCCCACTTCTTGACATCGCCGGG
>Ga0208754_100262_pt1 | contig 14619 bp, 12 predicted proteins | sample LakWasMet55_HOW8_2_FD_183889 | JGI IMG/M metagenome (GOLD analysis project Ga0208754, IMG submission 183889) | Freshwater sediment methanotrophic microbial communities from Lake Washington under simulated oxygen tension - Sediment Metagenome... | ecosystem: Environmental > Aquatic > Freshwater >... | reverse complement strand
GGTCCATCCGATTTTAGCAGCGAAAAATGACCTGGCGATTATTGCCTTCGGCGGCCCGCGTTCGTCCTGCTCCAGCCGCGCTGCACAACTCCCCTTCGGTACGCTGTGCACCACTTGGCCTACGCAAATGACTTGACGCCGTGTCGGGATGCCTTGCATTTTGACTACGCTTCCGCTACCGCTACAACTCCGTCAAAACGCCCGGCCCTACGGCTACGCGGGGGGCGTCGTACACCGTTCCGCTATCGCTACACTTCCTGTACTCCTTCGATGAATGTCCAGCTTGAGGTAGATTTTGCGGATATGATCCTTAGCTGTGCTGGGCTTGATATGCAGGCGTTGGGCGATACTTTCCTGGCTGTGGTTTTGTGCCAGCATCAGGCATACTTCCATCTGCATGGGTGACAGTGGCAATGCTTTGATACCCCGTAAAATACGCAGTACATCCGGTTCCTGGTGTTCCACCGTCATGCCGATCAGCCGACGCTGTTCATGGTTTACCGGCTCCAGCCACTGGGCGCGAAAGATAAAACGACCGTTAGCCGCGGTATAGCTTCATGTCGGCGGGGCAACGCTTTGACCGCGAAATACGGCCCCAAGGTTTTGACATAATTGCGCCAGTTTATCTAACAATTCTGCCTTCATAATGCGAGCATTTACGGTTATTACCGGATGACAGGCCAAGGCCAGCAACCTTTGCGCTTCGGAACTAAGATAAAGGATGGCACCTTGCGTATCCATAATCATCATGCCTGAAAATCCGTTTGCACTGTATTGAATGTCTTTGCCGTCAGGTGCCTGTAGTGCATGGGCTATATAAGGCAGTAAGCCCGTCAAAAGCGCTTGTTCGCGGTTATTGAAAGGCTTTTGGGGGCGTGGCCGATATAAGGTGAGCATGCCCAGCGTTTTGCTATATTGTTTAACGAGAGCCCAAAGAATATGATGCTGATCGTAGCGGCGAGATACCAGGTTATACATATCGGACATATAGAAGGACTCATCAAATACAGTGGCATCTGCTAAAACCGCATGTTGTTTAAACCATTCAACGAAGCACATCCTGCGTTCCGAGGTCAGGTAATTGGTAATGACAATAGGTTCATCCAGGTCGGCGGCGACAAATTCAAGTATGTGATAAGACGGTATAATATTGTCATCGCACCCGGAAAACGAATTACTGCCGGACGGTATTACGATTTGCACCGCACGGAGAAACTCCGCAATGACGATTTCCTTGCTCAGTCCCGAACAGCATAGCTGACGTATATAAGCCAAAGCCTGGTTTTTTTCATCGGTATTTTTCCTGATAGTTAAGAAGGGACATTGTTTGTAGCCAGACGAAATGGAGCTGCAATGGAAGAAAATAGCTCTACTTTGCCTGTTTTTAAGGTCAAATATCAGCCGGTCTTTTTACAGGAAACCAATCAAAGCTGACCCATTGCGGGGATAATGTGCGGGATTATTGAAGTATTTGAGGACGGAGATCATTTGCCAAAGTGACTTGATACAACGGGTCGCCATGTGGATCCTGGTGAGGAGCATGCTGATTTCAGGATGTCAGTGTTGCCCTGGAAATCAAAAACAAGGACGAATGCTTTCACATCTTACCGTAGCAGTGCACATTACAACGACACCTTTATGTCCATTCAGGCGATTTTTAAGCGGGAATGTTGGCAGGTCAAATATAAATTCAACACTTTTTTGCTGCAGGTAGAGCCATTTTTTTCACTATTAATCCGATGCTTTTGTGCAGAAAAGTGCTGCCCGCTTGCTCGTCTCTCAAGTTAAACACCATACTTGTGTATAATAGGCAACCGACCTGAAAGCTGATTACCTTTATATGTACAAACTTAACGGTTTGATTATCCATCAAAGTCATGATGATGACGGTTTTTTGGAAGTTATCGATCATGCCGGCGTCAGGTCATTGCATTTTGGCTCTTATCCCCGGCAGAGCAGTATGTTGTTGGCTGACCCTGATAAACTGCAATTGGAGTATGTGCGGGCAATGACCAGCTGGCTGCTGTTCAAACCGACGCTGGATGATGACGCGCTGATTGTGGGTCTAGGCGGCGGTTCGTTAACCAAGCACTTGTTGCATCATTTTCCTGACTGTCGGCTGAGGGTCGTGGAATATAGAAAAAGCGTGGTTAAAATTGCCCGCTGTTATTTTGGTTTGCCGTTGGACCCGCGCCTGAAAATTATCGTCGGTGACGGCGGCAAGTATCTTCGCCAGCATACCGAAACCCATTGCGAACATTATAGCTTGTTGATCGTCGATGCCTTTGACCACGAGGGCATGGCGGAATCGATTTGCAATGTGGCTTTTTTTGATGATTGCAAAGCCTTGTTAAAACAAGACGGAATGCTGGTCATCAATCTTTGGGGTGGTACCGGTAACCCCTTATTTCAGCAGGTTGCAGCGTGGCTGGGACGGGTTTTTAACTGGAAAATTTTATTTTTGCCGGTGCAGGGCAGGGGCAATATCATCGGGTTGGCCTTTAATAAGGATGTACCCCTTTATGCCATGAAGGAGTTGAGGGAAAAGGCGATTCTCCTTGAGCAGCAATACCAGATTGCATTTCCGGTTTTTTTAAAGGATTTAAAAAAACACAATAACAGTACTATTAAAGAAGTAATAAAAACATGATTTCCTCCGCGTTACCTACAGCCCCCGACCTTTTCAGCTACCGTAAATACTGGGCCAAGCGCTTTGGTGTGGCACCAGTTTTTCCGATGAGCCGGTCAGAAATGGATGAGCTGGGTTGGGATGCGTGTGATGTTATTTTAGTAACAGGCGATGCTTATATCGATCATCCGAGTTTTGGTATGGCGCTAATCGGCCGCTTGCTGGAAGCTCAGGGCTTCAGGGTGGGCATTATTTCCCAGCCTGACTGGACCAGCGCCAATGATTTCCGCAAGCTGGGTCGCCCCAACCTGTTTTTCGGCGTTACTGGCGGTAACATGGATTCGATGGTCAACCGCTACACGTCCGACAAAAAGATCCGCTCGAATGATGCCTACACGCCGAATGGCGCGGCGGGTAAACGCCCGGATCGGGCTGTAAACGTCTACTCGCACCGTTGCCGCGAGGCTTTTAATGATGTGCCGATTATCATCGGCGGAATAGAAGCGAGCCTGCGCCGCATTGCCCATTACGATTACTGGTCGGACAAGGTGCGCAAATCGGTACTGCTGGATTCCAAAGCCGATTTGCTGGTTTACGGCAATGCCGAACGCCAGATCGTTGAAATCGCCCATCGTCTGGCTAATGGCGAGACGATAGCTGAACTGACTGGTATTCGCGGCACGGCGCATTTCGTCAAACAGATTCCTGAAGGCTGGGTGGTTAAAGATTCCACAGAGGTTGACAAGCCAGGTGTGTTGATGCCGCCTGTTAATCCCTATCAGGAAGAGCCGGCTTGCGATTTGAAGCCTACTGAAAATCCAGATGAAAAAGTCGTCCAGTTTGACCGCCATTTGTTGCGCGGCAAACGGGCGCAAACAGTGATCCGTTTGCCTGACTATGATGCACTGAAAGACGATCCGATACTGTATGCCCATGCTTCGCGGGTCATGCACGGCGAAACCAATCCCGGCAATGCGCGTGCTTTGATCCAGCAACACGGCAATCGACAGGTCTGGATTAACCCGCCGCCGATTCCCTTGACCACTGCAGAAATGGACGGCGTTTTCGACTTGCCGTATTCGCGTGTACCGCATAAGGAATACGGCAATGCCAATGTGCCTGCGTTTGAAATGATCCAGCATTCGGTCAACATCATGCGCGGCTGTTTCGGCGGTTGCACCTTCTGTTCGATTACCGAGCATGAAGGACGGATTATCCAGAGCCGTTCCGAAGACTCGATCATCAGGGAAATAGAGGCTATCCGCGATACGTCACCGAATTTTACCGGACATATTTCCGATTTGGGCGGCCCTACCGCCAATATGTATCGGTTGGCTTGCAAAGACCCGAAAATTGAATCTGCCTGCCGCTTGCCATCCTGTGTTTATCCCGGCATTTGTCCTAACCTGAATACCGATCACACACCGTTAATCAAGCTTTACCGCAGGGCGCGCGCTTTGCCCGGTATCAAGAAGATTTTTATCGCTTCGGGGTTGCGTTACGATTTAGCCGTCGAGTCGCCTGAATATGTCAAGGAACTGGTTACCTATCATGTTGGCGGCTACCTTAAAATTGCTCCCGAGCATACCGAACAAGGGCCATTATCAAAAATGATGAAGCCGGGCATGGGAACCTATGACCGCTTCAAGGAAATGTTTGATAAATATTCCAAACTGGCGGGCAAAGAGCAATACCTGATACCTTACTTTATAGCCGCCCATCCAGGCACTGCCGATAATGATATGCTCAATCTGGCCTTATGGCTTAAGCGCAATGGTTTTCGTGCCGATCAGGTGCAGGCCTTTTTGCCTTCGCCTATGGCCATTGCCACGGCGATGTATCATTCCGGCAAGAATACGCTGAAGAAAGTCAGCCGCACAGCTGAAGATATTGCGATACCGAAAAGTGTTAAACAACGCCGCTTGCACAAAGCGCTGTTGCGTTATCATGATCCTGAAAACTGGCCGCTAATACGCGAAGCTTTAAAAGCGATGGGGCGAAATGACCTGATCGGCAACGGCAAGCATCATTTAATTCCTTCTTTCCAACCCAAAGGTTTCACCGGAAAGGGCAGGGCGGCAACGCCGGATAAAATCCAGCGGTTTAAAACCAAATACACGGGTTTTGATAAAGGCCAGGGTAGCAAAGTCGGCTCACGTCCGACCAATAACAGCAAAACCAAATAATGATACTGGCTTTGCTAATTGGAAACCTCGGCTATTACAATACGGGTTTTATGAAGGGCTAAAACGGAACTCAATATGCAAAAAATAAAAGTTCTCTTTGTATGTATGGGTAACATTTGCAGGTCGCCTACAGCTGAAGGCGTGTTCGCAAAGCTTATCAAAGAGGAAGGTGTGGAAAACCAGTTCAGTATCGATTCGGCCGGCACTCATGCCTATCATGTCGGCAGCGCTCCCGATTTGCGCGCGCAAAAGGCCGCGCTTGGACGCGGTGTTGAAATCAGCCATTTGCGCGGCAGGAAAGTCATCAACGGTGACTTTGAAGATTTTGATTTTTTACTGGCGATGGATGACGATAATTATTCAATCCTGATAAACGCCTGTCCTGACGAACATAAACATAAAGTCCGTTATTTTCTTGACTACGCGCCTCACCTGAAAGTGCGCGAAGTGCCTGATCCTTATTACGGCGGGCAATACGGTTTCGAGCGGGTGCTGGATATGGTGGAAGAAGCCTCGGCAGGCTTTCTAAATAATTTACGCGAAGCAGGGCGTATAAAATGAACAATAGCGATGAATCAGGAGCCGGGTTATGGCGATAGTATCGAATACCGTTTCTTATCTTGATGATGGCGTGTTGCTGGAAGCTTTTTTTGCGTTTGATGATGCTATTTCAGCGCGCAGGCCTGCGGTTTTGATTAGCCATGCCTGGGGCGGACGTGATGGCTTTGTAGCCGAAAAAGCCAAAAAGTTGGCGGAACTGGGCTACGTCGGTTTTGCGCTGGATATGTACGGAAAAGGCGTTTTGGGTTCTGGTCCTGAAGAAAACGCAAAGCTTATGCAGCCGTTTATCGAAGATCGTAAGATGTTGCAAAAGCGCATCCAAGCCGCTCTTTACGCGATGAAATTATTACCCTGGGTTGATGATACGAAAATTGCGGCAATGGGTTTTTGTTTCGGCGGCTTGTGTGTGCTTGATCTGGCTAGGACAGGTGCAGACATTAAAGGCGTGGTCAGTTTTCACGGCTTGCTGTATCCACCGGGTAATACTCAAGGCATTGGAATCAAGGCAAAAATCCTGGCTATGCACGGGCATGACGACCCGATGGGAACAGTCGATCATGTTGTCGCATTCGAACAGGAAATGACCGATGCAGGCGCGGACTGGCAATTGCATGTCTACGGCAATACCCTGCATGCGTTCACTAACCCGCTGGCAAATAACCCTGACTTTGGTACTGTATATCAAGCCGATGCCGACAGACGTTCGTGGCAGGCAATGAGCAATTTCTTTAGCGAAATTTTCGCCTGATGAAAACTGCCGTGGCTGCAAGCCATTCCCACACTAAAATCTGATTTCGAACTGCGAGAAGTATAAACACATGCAAGGATTCCTTCTGTTAAAATGCACCGTTTTTTCTTTGAGCCTGAAAATAAAAGTCTGTAGAGCATGAATTCACCCATTGATCCCAAAGAACAACTAAACAGACAGTTACGACAAGCGGCGCTTGAATATCATGAGTTTCCCACACCTGGAAAAATCAGCGTTACCCCAACCAAGCAACTAACCAATCAACGCGATCTTGCCCTGGCCTATTCGCCTGGCGTTGCGGCAGCGTGTGATGAAATTGTTGCCGACGCAGCCAATGTTTTTAAATACACGGCGCGCAGTAATCTGGTGGGTGTTATTACTAACGGCACGGCGGTATTGGGCTTGGGCAATATAGGTCCTTTGGCAGCCAAACCGGTCATGGAAGGCAAAGCGGTATTGTTCAAAAAATTTGCCGGAATTGACGTCTTCGATATTGAGATTAACGAGCAGGACCCGGACAAGCTATGCGACATTATTGCGGCGCTTGAACCAACCTTTGGTGGCATCAACCTTGAAGATATAAAAGCACCGGAATGCTTTTATATCGAACGCAGGTTACGCGAACGTATGAAAATCCCTGTGTTTCACGATGACCAACACGGTACGGCAATCATCGTTGGCGCGGCGATTTTGAATGGTTTAAAAGTCGTTGGTAAAGATATCAAGACATGCAAACTGGTTGTTTCCGGTGCGGGTGCAGCGGCTTTGGCTTGCCTGGATTTAATCGTTGATCTGGGTTTCCCGCTGGAAAATATCTATGTGACCGATTTGGCGGGTGTTGTTTATAAAGGCCGCGTTGAGTTGATGGATGAGGATAAAATCCGTTTTGCCCAGGAGACCAGTGCACGGACTTTGGCGGAAGTGATACCCGATGCCGACGTTTTTCTGGGATTGTCCGCAGGGGGCGTGTTAAAACCGGAGATGGTTAAAAGCATGGCGGCGCGTCCGTTAGTGATGGCGCTGGCTAATCCGACACCGGAAATTTTGCCTGAAGAAGTCAAGGCGGTACGTTCCGATGCCATTATTGCCACGGGTCGTTCCGATTACCCCAACCAAGTCAATAACGTCTTATGTTTCCCCTATATTTTCAGGGGCGCATTGGATTGTGGAGCTACCACCGTCAACCGCGAAATGGAAATTGCGGCGGTAAGGGCGATTGCCGAATTGGCGCAGGCAGAACAATCCGATGTGGTTGCCAGCGCTTACGGTATCAGTAACCTGTCATTCGGTCCTAACTACCTGATACCGATGCCTTTCGATCCGCGTCTGATGACCAAGATTGCACCTGCGGTAGCCAAAGCGGCGGAAGAGTCCGGCGTTGCTGCTCGTCCCATCGTAGATATGCAGGCTTATATAGAGCGTTTGCAACAATTTGCCTACCACAGCGGCACTTTTATGAGTCCTGTTTTTCAGAACGCCAAAAAAGCCCCTGCCGGGAAAAAGCGTATTATTTTTGCCGAAGGCGAAGATGAGCGTGTGCTCCGCGCAGTTCAAATTGTGGTCGATGAAAAACTTGCCGCGCCCATTTTGGTCGGGCGCCCAGCTGTGCTGCAGCAACGTATTGAAAAATTCGGTTTGCGATTGAAGCCCAATATTGATTTTCAAATCGTTAATCCCGAGTTTGACGAGCGCTATCATGATTTCTGGCAGACTTATCTGGACATGACTGTGCGCAAGGGAATTTCCGAACATTACGCTAAGCTGGAGATGCGCCGCCGTCATACCTTGATAGGCGCAATGATGATTCATAAAGGTTACGCCGATGGCATGATTTGCGGTACTTTCGGTACGCCAACCCTGCACTTGCATTATATCGACCAGGTGTTAGGCAAGCGCAACGGGGTGAAAGTCTATGCGGCAATGAATTTTCTGGTTTTGCCTGACCGCCAGCTTGCTCTGGTTGATACGCATATTAACGAAAATCCGAGCGCAGTGGAGCTTGCCGAAATTACGCTGCTTGCTGCTGAACAGATGCGCCATTTTGGTTTGATACCGCGTGTTGCATTATTGTCGCATTCTAATTTCGGTTCCAGCGACAGTGAATCTGCGCAAAAAATGCGCGCGGTACTGGCAATCATTAAATCACAAGCGCCCGATCTTGAGATTGATGGCGAAATGCATGGTGATACTGCATTAAATTCTGAGATGCTAAAGCAAATGATGCCCGATTCGCCAATAAAGGGCCGAGTGAATCTGGTCGTTTTGCCGAACATTGATGCTGCCAATATTTCCTACAACCTGCTCAAGACTGCTGCCGGTAATGGCGTTGCCATCGGCCCTGTGTTGCTGGGTTGTGCCAAGCCGGTTCATATTCTGACCGCTTCGGCGACCGTGCGCAGGATTGTCAATATGGCTGCTTTGTGTGTAGTGGATAGCATTTCAAGTTAAATACGAAGGATGAGTGGGAATGCTGATACAAAAAGCCTTGCAAAAATTGCTTAATAAAGAAAATCTTAGCGCTCATGAAATGCGTGATGTGACGCGTGTCATTATGGGTGGCGGAGCAACTGATGCGCAAATAGGCGGCTTTTTAATAGCCTTGCGCTGCAAAGGTGAAACCATAGACGAAATTGCTGCTGCGGCTGAAGTCATGCGTGAACTGGTCAATAAGGTTGAAATTGAAGGTGAACACATTATAGATACCTGCGGCACAGGAGGAGATGGCGCTAATACTTTTAATATTTCCACAACTTGTGCTTTTGTTGTTGCCGCTGCCGGTGGACAGGTTGCCAAGCACGGTAACCGTTCTGCTTCCAGTAACAGCGGTAGTGCCGATGTACTGGAAGCGGCCGGTTTGAACCTGGATTTAACGGCCAGTCAGGTTGCCGAGTGCGTTAATGACATCGGTATCGGGTTTCTGTTTGCTCCCAAACATCACGGGGCGATGAAGCATACGGTCGGAGCGCGTAAAGAAATGGGCGTAAGAACCCTGTTTAATTTATTGGGACCATTATCCAATCCGGCAGGTGCGCCCAACCAGCTAATCGGCGTATTTGACAAAGAATGGCTGGAGCCTTTGGCGCAGGTGTTAAAAAAACTGGGCAGTAAACATGTGTTGGTGGTAAACGCCGATGATGGTCTGGACGAGATCAGTATTGCTTCTGCCACGACCATCGCTGAACTTAAAGACGGCATCGTTACAACTTATACCATTACACCGGAACAGTTTGGTTTTAAGCGCGCCAGTTTGGCTGAATTAAAAGTTGCCGATGCCGAGGCCAGCCTGAAAATGGTAACAGCCGTACTCGATAATACAAGCGGAGCCGCCAGGGATATTGTGTTACTGAATTCGGGTGCTGCGATATATGCTGCTAACATTACCGACTCTTTGGCTGCCGGCATAGAAAAAGCCCGGCAAGTTATCGCCAGCGGCGCGGCGCGGGTAAAATTCGATGCCTTGATTGCTTATTCAAAAACTTCATAACAACTATAAAAATCATGACTGCTATACCTGATATTTTAACTACGATCCTTGCCAAAAAAGCCGAAGAAGTTGCCAAGCGCAAGCTGCGCATGTCTATTGCCGACCTGGAAGAAATTGCTTCTGGTGTCGAAAAACCGCGTGGATTTTATAATGCCCTGCAATACAAGGTATTGGCAAAAAAACCGGCGATTATTGCCGAAATTAAAAAAGCATCGCCCAGCAAAGGCGTCATCAGGGAAAACTTCCAACCTGTTGTGATCGGTCAGGATTACGCAATGAACGGCGCGGCCTGTTTATCGGTATTAACGGATAAGGAGTTTTTCCAAGGCTCGGAAGCTTATCTGCAAATGGTCAGAGAACGCTGTCCATTGCCCGTGATAAGAAAAGATTTTATGATCGATCCTTATCAAATCCACGAAGCACGTGCCTTAGGTGCGGACTGTGTCCTGCTTATCGTTGCTGCGTTGGAGGATGCACAAATGCATGAGCTGTCAGATGTTGCGACCAAACTGGGCATGGATGTGCTGGTGGAAGTCCATGACGCTGATGAGTTGCAACGCGCGTTAACTCTGGACACCAGGCTGATCGGCATTAATAACCGCAATCTGCGCAGTTTTGAAACCTCATTGCAAACAACGCTGGATTTAAAAGCAACGGTACCGGCAGACCGCATCATCATCACCGAAAGCGGTATCCACAGCCAAGAAGATGTGCAGTTGATGCTGGATAATGACATTTATGCATTCCTTGTCGGCGAAGCGTTTATGCGGGCGGAAAGCCCGGGGCAGAAAATGCGCGAATTATTTGCCATTTAGCAAGCTCCAGCCCTCAATGTGAATTAAGAACCAAATATTAAAAACTCCAAAAGGAAGGGTTGCCGCGAGCTTGTCCGAAAGCGTGACCCATAAGCTCGCTACCAGAGTGTCTCTTGGGGGTTCAACTCCTGTTTTTTCTACACTTCAAGCCACCCAAACAAGGGAATGTAAAACAAGGTTTATGGTTTCATAAGAGATTTAGAAAACTAACGACTAACGTTTGGTTATCATTTTAACCCCTGATATTCTTCGTCAGTGTCCTTATCAAAAGGTTTAGCCCATTCGACATCCTGCCAAACTTTGGACTTCGGATCAAACGGAGTATTGGCGGGATCAAGACGAGGCAATCGGCAGTTGTAAAGCCAGTATGAATGTTGTTCTTCGCGCAATTTGTGCATCAATTCAAATGCCTGCTTTGTCGAAATCCGATAGCGATCACTTAGGAACTCATCACCCTCACATGGGCTGCCTTGCCAGAATATCCACCAATAATATTTATAAAGATGCGGGTTGGGATGCATGAAGGTTGCATACGATCTCGATTGAAAACCTTCGTGCCCAATATCTTTTGCCAAGTCTTTGAAATTAGGGGTACGCATATTTATCCTTCCGCAACGGGTTCGAAAAAACATTATCAATGAATTAAATAATAAAATTAATGGGTTATAAAATTTTATTTGGCTCAAATTGACTTCGACACAATTGCTTTATCTCAACTGTCCTCATTGCAACTTCTAAATCGATCAACGACATGATCTGACTTATATCCGCTTTAAACTTCCATACCTTATAACTCATTAAGGCATATCTTATAACTCATTAAGGTATCGGTATGATGGTCATCAGCAATAAATCTCCAGTGTTTCCATTCAGCTTAATCGATAAACATGACTGGAAAACCTAACTTGTTAGACATGACTTATAAAGTATCAAAACGACAAATCACGACGTTTTGATACTTGGACAAGTATTCGTTCAGTTGACACTCAAACGACACAATTTGACGCAGCGTAACTTTATACTCTCAGGCATCGATCACTTAGTGAGGAAATCAGCATGTCTATCAGCAACACATCAAAACAAATCCCCAATTTTATACGCAAAGTTCATACTAGCCGGTATCAGCCTCGCATCCAGCACGATCCATATAAGCCGTTAGCGGCTATCTATGTTCTGCGTCTGGCGTTGGGCCTGAAAAAACGGATGTCACTGCCAACGCTTGGTGAGTTATTTGAAAACGACCTGGGTGATTTGACTGGCTTAATTGATGTGCAGGTGCCGGGCGTCAATTACCCTGACCCAGATACCTTCCTGGATGATATGTTTACAGGATTTGCGCCCAAAGTAAACAAAGGGGATTTATTCAAACACATGCGAGGTCGGCTCAAGCAGTTGATGATAGAAGGCATGCGCGTCAATACGCCGTTAATAGAGAATCTGAATTGGCTTGCCGATCAATTCAATCTTAGCGCTATCGAACAGGAAATTCTGGCTGTCCGTATGCTGATGAACCTGTACCCCTGTTTTAAGAAATTTATCAATGAACACTGCTATCAGTGCAGCGATACTTCCTTGCAAGACTACCTGAGCATCCTGACGGCACGACCCATTGCTAACATCGAAAAATGTCTTGCCCCCCATAGTGCGTTGCGAAAGATGGGCTGGCTGGAAGTTATGTCGCAGACTGCCGACCTGGAAGACAAGCTCAACATACCGCCCGCCTTACTGGATATTTTGTTGCTGCAGCACGAGTCGGCGGAAGAATTGCTCGATCAATTTTTCACCCTCAGCAAACCCAGCATTTTGCAACTGAGTGACTACGTGCAACTGCAAAACGATCTGAACATTATCTTGCCGTATTTACAAGCCGCGTTGGAAACTCAGCAAAAAGGGATTAATCTGTTGATTCACGGTAACGCAGCTCATGGCAAAATTGAACTGGCCAAGCTGATGGCGCAACACTTGGGTATTGCATTATTTGAAGTCAGACGCTCAAGCAATAAGGAAATTACCTTAGGTGCTCATGATCGCTTTGCAGCCTGCAAACTCAGTCAGCACTGGTTATCCAGGCAATCCAAACCCGGTTTAGTTCTAGTTGATAACGCCGAAGATATTTTTCCGAGTCGTCGGTCATCACAACTATTTAGAATTGAAGAAGAGGACAATATAGGTTTGGTAGACAAAGCCTGGTTAGACCTGCAAATGGAGAACAATCCGATACCGATGATCTGGATTGTCAATAAAGCCCAAAACATTGATACACGGTATTTGCGTCGCTTCGATTATTCGCTGGAAATAGACAAAGCACCGCTTAAATTACGCGGGTACCAAATTGATCAAGCCACTCGGGAACTCAACCTCAGTGCCGAATGGTGTAAAAAGTTGGCTAAACGCACTGATTTTAGTCTGAGGCAAATTACTAAAGCGGCAGCCGTTGCTAAACTCAGTCAGGCAAAATCTAAAACCAGTACCGAGGCGATTATGGAACGGGCATTAAACGCCAGCCATCGCTTGCTCAAACAAACAGATGGACTTGGTACAACCCTTTCCAAAATCGGCTATGACCTGACTTTTACCAACACCAATATCAAACTACCGGAATTACTCACCGGCTTACGCCACATGCCTCGCGGTAATTTTTGCTTTTATGGTGCGCCCGGTACCGGCAAAACTGCTTTCGCCAATCATATAGCTGATCAACTGGAGCAACCTCTGCTCATCAAACGTGCCTCGGATATTTTGAGCAAATATATCGGAGAAAGCGAACGCAACATTGCCCGCATGTTCGATCAGGCGCGAAGACAGGATGCAATTTTATTACTGGACGAAGCCGACAGTTTGCTCGGCGACCGCCGCAATGCCAGGCAAAATTGGGAAGTGAGCCAAGTCAACGAAATGCTGACGCAGATGGAACGCTTCAATAGTATATTCATTTGCACCACAAACTTGATGGATAGGTTAGATGCCGCATCTCTTCGCCGTTTCGACTTTAAAGTGAAGTTCGATTACCTGAATGCCGAGCAACGCTGGGCCTTATTCCAGCAGGAAAGCCTGCGACTGGGAGCGGAATTACCGAAAGACGGTGAAATGAGGCATAGGCTAATTCAGAAAATCCACCGCTTGACCAAGCTGACGCCGGGTGACTTTGCCGTACTGAATCGTCAGGTTACTTTACTGGGAAGGCCGCTGGCACTGGATGATATGATTGCGATACTGGAGCAAGAATGCTTGGCTAAGGGCGAGACTTTTTCCCGGATGGGCTTCGTTCATTGACCGCGATTACGTCTACAGACACATCGCTGGTGCATATTACGGCTACGCGGCAATACCTGATGTATGGAAAAACCGCTTAGCTTTGGGAAGGCTTGAAGACATGGCAGATCGGCTTTATGCTGTTGCCTATCTGGCAAATTAACACACTTTGAGGAGACAATATGATTGAGCAAATTCCCTATCTGGATCCGCCGGAATGGTTGATGACATTGACGGTCGAAACGATGAAAAATGATCCATTTCCACTCTCTGAGGTTCTTCAGGGTTCGTTGTACTATCCCGGCGCGGGTACTGACGGCAAGCCCGTAGAATGGCTGGCAGGGAACGCCTATTCGTTTGTCTACACGGACTACATGGTTGATCGAACCCGCTTTCTGAATGAATTAAACGTAAACGATGAGCATTCAGGATTCACGGGCTATCGCATCTTGGGCCAAAGAGACATGACCATGCAAGAGCTGATTCCCAACGGTTGGACGCCAATACCGCCCGGCAGTCGCGATGAAAATCCAAACATGTGGAGCGAGCATTTTGCTCAACCGTTTGGCATTTGGGCCGTACTGGAACGCCTGCCTGAATATACGGTAGAACACGGCCCGGAGCGCTTCAGTTTGTTATACCTTTGCGGCGAAGGTGTTGCCAGCTATCAAGCGCTTTACAACAGCAACCGGTTTAAGCCCAAAATTCTGTTTTTGATAGAGCATGGTTTTGGAGGCAACTGGACTAATTTCGAAGACCCAGAAGGTATTTTCGCACGGTCAGTGGCGGCCAATCCTGCCGGTATGCCGGATTGGCTTGTCAAACGGCTTTGAAAAGTTTCCAAAATTTTCCAGGAAAGATCGTCGAAAAGTTTCCAGTTTAAATATAGGGTTATTGGTTTTCTACTGCCTTTTTCCGCTGTTTAAATCGATAGGAATCGTTAC
>Ga0208754_100261_pt1 | contig 14767 bp, 11 predicted proteins | sample LakWasMet55_HOW8_2_FD_183889 | JGI IMG/M metagenome (GOLD analysis project Ga0208754, IMG submission 183889) | Freshwater sediment methanotrophic microbial communities from Lake Washington under simulated oxygen tension - Sediment Metagenome... | ecosystem: Environmental > Aquatic > Freshwater >... | reverse complement strand
TTTGTACGCAAATCCTTGTCTTTTTCCAAAAATGACGGCTTCCATCGTATCGCCTTGCAGCTTTTTATTCATGAATATAATTTGGAACATGCCAGTTAAAATATAACCACTACCATTAAGCCTAATGCCTGGATTGGTTACGGCATCGGCGTCTGGCCGGATTATAGTGGATATAATCAACAAACCCCATAAAATCCGTTGCGCTGATTTTTATTCAATATCAATATGCACTTCGTTACGATGCAAAAACGGTATAGTCCAGGGTGGATCGTAGGCTCCTGAACGAGCCGGGGATAACAGCTTGTAATGCTTTAGCTCAAGCCACGCAGACAGAATTTGGCTTTTTTCGGCAATGCGTTCCTGGTTTAAAGAACCTGAATAAGTCAAAACCGCGACTTTTTTGGCAGGTAACTGTTTAATAACAACTTGCTATCCAATGGCTCGGGTAACGTCGCTAATGTAGAATTTACCGGCATTACAAATATCATCATCCATTTATCACCGACTTGTTGCTGTAGCACCGGGGCAGTCATTTCAGAAAAGTTGGAGCACCTAATTACGTTACCATAGCTGTGTCGGAAACAATTGTTTATTTTTTAAAACCGAAGCACAGCCAGGACTAACTTCAATATACCGGAAAAAATATTTTGCGGTATATTGGCCCACAGTATTACAAGACCGTTGCAATATTTTAATGCCATGAAAATACATCATATCTACCGACAGCAACGCTTGGGCATGAACTATGAACAAGCCTGGCAGTTCTTTTCGTCGCCGCATAACCTTAACCGGATCACCCCCGATTTTTTTCATGTCGAAATTACCTCTCATGTACCGGATGAGATTTATGCCGGTTTGATGATTAGCTACCGAATGACGGTACTCGGCATTCCGATGTCATGGTTATCGGAAATCAGCCACTGTGATAAACCGCAGCGATTTGTTTACCATCAGTCTATCGGCCCGTTTAAATTCTGGAGCCACGAAGTCAGTATTAGCGAATGTCCCGAAGGCATTGAAGTGAAAGATATTGTATTTTACGCCATGCCTTTCGGTTGGCTTGGTGAACTGCTGCATAACACACTGATCGGCAATAAGCTGCAACACATTTTTAACACGCGCCACGACTACCTTAAAGACAACTGGGGTATTTTGCTGCCCGCAGACAAAAGCTGAAATATTACGTGACAGATATTTTTAAGTTTAGCTTTTTAGAAGCGAGCCATGCCGACAAGCTTACCTGCCGCAGGCATAGCCAACGCCTGCAATCATTCATCTTAACCCATCACTACCCTTACCTGGTGAACCTGTCCGTCATTCTGCAAAATGATGCTATTAGAGTTTAGCTGGCTGACGCCATCCAGTTCTATCACTACGATACCGCGCATCACGCCATTTGGATTTTCCACAGCAATATCGTAGCGGCTGGTTTCATGCTGATAAACCAGGCTATAGTTTCGCCATGCCCTCGGAATGCAGGGATTAAAAACCAATTGTCCGGCGCAGATTTGTAAACCCAGAATGGATTCCAGTCCGGCACGATAAAACCAGCCTGCCGCGCCGGTATACCAGGTCCAGCCACCACGCCGAACATGCGGAGGTTCGGCATAGATGTCCGCTGCCAGTACATACGGTTCGACTTTATAGGCATAAACACCGGTACGTGTCGCAGTACGCCTGATCGGATTGAGCATACGCAGCAACTCCATTGCCTGATCGCCATCACCGAGCATTGCACAGGCAATAACCGACCAGACAGCCGCATGAGTGTATTGGCCGCCATTCTCACGCACACCCGGAGGATAACTTTTGATATAACCGGGATCATGTTCGATTTTATTGAACGGCGGGGTAAACAGCAACAGCAAATCGTCGCCGTTGCGAACCAGGTATTCGCGTACCGAATTCATGGCGCGCTGGGCGCGCTCGGCATCAGCAGCACCGGACATAACCGCCCAGCTTTGCGCAATCGAATCGATACGACACTCGGCATTGGCGGCAGAACCCAGGGCGGAGCCGTCATCGAAATAGGCGCGCCGGTACCATGCGCCATCCCAGCCTTCTGCCTCCACGGCAAGCTTCAGCTGTATGACATGCTCGCGCCAGCGTCCGGCGCGTTGCAGATCACCGCGTGCTTCGGCTACCTTCGCAAAGTCAGTAAGCGTGGTAATCAGGAACCACGCCAGCCAGATGCTCTCGCCCCTGCCTTGGTTGCCGACCCGGTTCATCCCGTCATTCCAGTCACCACTGCCGATCAAAGGCAAACCGTGACTACCCGTTGACAAGCTCAGGTCGAGTGCACGGGCGCAATGTTCGAACAGGCTGGCTTGTTTCGTTGACTGCGTCGGCTGAAAATAAACATCATCCTGATCCGATGTCAGAACAGCGCCGTCAAGAAACGGCAGTGCCTCATCCAGTACATTAGTATCGCCGCTGACTTTAAGGTAATGCGCGACCGTGTAAGGTAGCCAAACCCGGTCATCGGAAAAGCGGGTGCGCACACCGCGCCCGGTCGGTGGATGCCACCAATGCTGTACATCGCCTTCGCTGAACTGGCGTGCCGCCGCCCGCAATAGATGGGCACGGGTCAGGTCGGGCCGGGCGACAACCAGGGCCATGCTGTCCTGAAGCTGGTCGCGAAACCCGAAAGCCCCGCCCACCTGATAGAAAGCCGCCCGTGCCCACATCCGGCAACTCAGCGTCTGATACAACAGCCAGCCGTTTAATAAAATATCCAGTTCCCTGTCCGGGGTTGTCACCTGAACCTTACCCAGTACTTTTTGCCACGACTGTGTGACTTGGGCAAAGATCGCGGCAACTTCAGTTGCCCGATAGCGCCGTATCAATTCGCTGGCCTGGGCGCGGTCTTTACCTTGTCCTAGCAGGAAAACAATCTCGGTGCGGCCATTGGGCGCAAGTTCAATCGTTGTCATCTGTGCGGCGCAAGGATCAAGACCCGCGCCAACACGGCCTTTCAACGGCAGGACACCCGATAAGCCGGCCGGCGCACTCAGGCTACCGTTACGACCGATAAACTCAGCGCGATTTGCGGTCCATTCAGTTCTTAAACCACCCAGGTCGGCAAACGCGATGCGCTCACCGAATTCCACATCCCAGGGATTGTAAGCAAACAAAGCACCGGTAACAGGATCAAGTTCGCTGATGATATGAGCGGCGGTTACGGTACGCGAAGCACCCAGCACCCACTCAATAAAAGCAGTGACCGACAGCTTGCGGGTACGCCCGGAAACATTGGTTAACGTCAGCGACGAGATTTTGACCGGATCGTCAGGACTGACGAATTGCAACAGCTCGCTGTGAATGCCATGCGAAGCATGTTCAAAACGGCTATAACCCTGACCATGGCGAATCACATAACCGGCATTTTCAACCCGGATCGGCAGTGCAGTAGGACTCCACAACTCACCGGTTTCATCGTCACGGATATAGAAGACCTCACCAGACGGATCGCTCACTGAATCATTCGACCAGGGCGTCAACTGGTTTTCGCGGCTATTACCTGACCAGGTGCAACCGCTGCCCACTTCCGACACTGTAAAACCAAAATCAGCATTGGCAATCACATTAATCCAGGGCGAAGGTGTCCATTGACCGTTGTCGAGAACAATGACATATTCGCGTCCGTTTTCAGCAAAACCGCCAAGCCCGTTGAAGAATTCCAGCGGCGGCAATGCCAGTGCCGGCGCATGGGCGCTGCTAACCGGCAAGGCTTTGGGCGCAACAAAATCCGCTACAGGTCGTGTGCGTCTTAACAGCTGTTCTGCCAAAGTGCCGCGACTACCGACCAGCACTGCGCGAGCAGCCGTTTGCAACAGCCGCTGCTCTTCTTCCGAAAGCTGATCAACACGCATGACCAGAATGCCGCCCTGGTTTTCATGTTCCTGATGTGGTGAAAGCGCCTGTTTTTCGCGCACCATCCCTTCCAGCAGAGCCTGTAAATCCTCAACATAAGATAATTCTTTTTCGTTCAAGATCACCAGATCAACCGCCAAACCTTTCATGCGCCAATACTCATGCGCACGCAGCAGTTGTTCAACAATGCTGCGGTCTTCATATTCGGTAACCCGCAACAATACAATAGGACAATCCCCGGAAATGCCGTATCGCCACAGCCCGGTAACATTCAAGGTGTTCATCTGCATCAGTTTGCCAGCTGACCGCAACGAAGGATCGACATACAGCAAGCGGTTAGCCAGGTCCTGGAACAATTGTGCCTCGTCCGGCTTGGTCCGCAAGTGATGCAACTGGATGTGGGCATGTGTCCATGCCAGGGCCGATACACGCTCGAACGCGGCAATACTGTGGTATTTGTCAGCCAGATCTTCCACAGCCTGACGTGAAGACGCCACCAGCGTGGTAAAGGTCACATGCGCGGTGGTTCCGGCAGCGATACGGACGCGTGTACGCAGACTGAAAATGGGATCAAGAACGGAACCCACGGTATTGGTCAATGGCCGGCCATCCATCACAGCAATCGGTTCGCGCAGGTTTTGTCCCCGGCCGATAAAACGGGTACGGTCCGTTTCGTATTGAAAACCTTCATTGTTCTGGCGGCCGGTCAGGACATGTGCGGCCCAGAGCGTCGGGGCGTCGGCTTCACGCGGGCGTCTATGGGCAAGCAGGCCGCGCGCCTGGGGAAAATACTCGGTTTGAATAAAAAGATTCGAAAAAGCCGGATGTGCTATATCGGCAGGCATGGGCGCAAGCACAACCTCCATGTAGGAAGTGATTTCGATTTCCCGGGTACGCGGCCCGTTATTGGTCAGGCTCAGGCGGCGAATTTCGGCATCATCCTCAGGCGAGACCACGATCTCCAGCGTACTGACCAGATCATCGTCCGAACGGATAATACGGACGCGGTCTTCTGCAAAGAGTACCTCATAGTGGTCAGGAATCTTGACGGTCGGCTGATAACCGGCAGACCATACCTGACCGCTGCCAACATCACGCAGATACAGATAACTGCCCCAGGCATCACGGGTCACGTCTTCGCGCCAGCGCGTCACCGCCAGTTTTTGCCAATGGCTGTAACCCGATCCGGCAGCGGTAACCATTACCGCATAACGACCATTGGACAACAGATGCGCGGAAGGCGTATTGGCTGTCGGTGACGGTATGCGCCGGACCGGTGGCTGCACCGAATCCTTGACTTCAGCAAGCGCTTCCAAAACCGGCAGACTGCTGGTATCGGCACCACGCGGGATACGTTCCTGCAACAACAGGTCGGCAGCCTGAATCAGCGGTGCACGGTGAAAGCGATGACGCATTTCCCCGTCATGAATAACATTGGCAAAAGCCACCAGCGACATGCCCTGATGATGCGCCATATAACAACGCACCATTGCAAAACGCTGACCTTCTGCCAGCCTGACCGGGGTAAAGTCGAGCGCTTCATAAAAACCGTAGCGTCCCAATGCACCTATTGCTTCCAGATGCCTGAAGTTTTCAGCCGCAGCTTGAGGAAGATACATTGAAGCCAAGGCCGTAGCGTAAGGTGCAATCACCAGATCGTCATCAAGCCCGCGCTTCATGCCCAAACCGGGTACGCCAAAGGCGGAATACTGATAAGTAAAACTGAAATCGCGACTGTTAAAAGCCGACTCCGAAACCCCCCACGGCACACCACAGTACTTGCCGTATTCAATCTGGCGCATCACGACCAGACGGCAAGTCTGGTCGAGCAGGCTGTACCGCGGCGTAAAGGTTACCAGCGACGGCATCAGGTATTCAAACATGGAACCCGACCAGGACAGCAGCACAGTGCCATGTGCAGCACGCGTCAACCGACGCCCCAAATGAAACCAGTGCGAACATGGCACATCGCGTTTGGCAATGGCCACCAAACTGGCAAGCCGGGCTTCAGAAGCCAGCAAGTCGTAATAACTCGGGTCCAGCGTACCTTCAGTAACCCGGTAACCCAGCGAAAACAGGTGGTTTTCGCGGTCATAAAGAAAACCGAAATCCATATCGTGAAACATGGCATCCAGCTGGACGGCCATGTTTTCCAGGCGCTCCATCAACACTGAGCTATGTTCTTTTCCGCGCAGCAGCATTTTCACCAATGCCTTGCTGTCATCAGTAACGGGCGTATCCTTGAACGATGCTTCAAGATCAGCCAATACGCGTGTATAGCAAGCCGATAAATCTCTCAGCTGAGTATCCAGCGTTATATGTTTGCGAAACACGGCAAGACCAGTATGATCCTTATCGACGGCGAGGCTACCGGTAAAATAAATCCACGGAATCAGGCTATCGACATCGCGGGCATGGGAGCGGATATCATCACGCAACAGCGTCGCCCAGGCCAGCGCTTCATTGTCACTGGCATCGCCGCGTTCGGCACTGTATGCACGCGCCAAATCCTGAAGGATGTCCGCACCCAGCATTAACTGCCGCCATAAACGGCTCCATGCCGCCGGGTCAGCCGGATGACTGGACAACAACTCACCGACAATAAGACTTTTTTGGCGCAGTTCTTTCAGCGTAACTGTCAATGTACGCCGGTCATCGGTGATATTGGCAAGTGCGGCAATGAATAACTGGTAAGTATCCGATAAACCTGTCAAGGCATTGGGCAGTGCCAGCGGTCGCACCATCAACTCCCGGCAAGTCTGGGCCAGCGTCAGCAAATGACCGGCCAGGTTTCCGCTATCCACAGTCGAGATATAACGCGGTTCCAGCACTTGCAGGTTACGGGTGTCGTACCAATTATAAAAATGCCCGTGTAGCCGCGGCAGCGCTGTCAGCGTGGCCAGTGTTGCTGCCAGGCGGTCAGTCGCGTCGATCAGCCCAAGCCAGCCGAAATCACGCGCAGCGACAACAGACAACAGATAAAGCCCAAAGTTGGTGGGTGAACTACGCTGGGCGATAACCGGTTGCGGGTCTTCCTGAAAATTATCCGGCGGCAGAAAATGCTCCTGAGCCGTCACAAAAGTCGTGAAGAACCGCCAGATACGCCTGCCTATCAAGCGCAAACGCAGACTATCCTCATCCGGCAGCGACTCAGTTCTGTCGGGCCCTGGCGTCAGGCTCAACGCATGTGCGACAACCGGCGCCAATAGCCATAACAACAGAAATGGCGCAGCAAACTTGAGGCTGGCCGGGTTAAACAGGAATACTGCTGCAGCAGTGCCGATGACTACGATAGTAGAACTGACCAAGGGACGGACAAGATTCCTCAGCGCATTGCCTGAAGCTTTCTTTGCCTGCAAAGCGGTTACCCATTTCAGCAATTGCCGACGGGTGATGAACAGCCGTATCAGGGTACAACTGATCGCATCCAGCATTCTCCAGGCATGTTGGGCAAGTAAGGTCAGCGCCACCAGGCTGCTGCCAATGGCCCACAGCACGTTCTCCAGCGCCGTACCCAAATGGACAAGGAGCGAAACACCCCGACGCGGTAGCGTGAATTCACCGGCAATTCTCAAAATTGCAGGAAAAGCCAGCGAGATGAGTATGAACCCTGTCAGCATAAATAACGGGGCATTCGGGATGGCCCAAATGGCAACCAGCGCACAGAAGATGCCTGGAGCCGAGAGTGAACGGCGCAAGTTATCGAACATCTTCCAGCGCCCGATCATCGGCATACCCTTGCCGTAATAGCCAAATATCCACGGCAGCAATTGCCAGTCACCGCGAACCCAGCGGTGTTCCCGTGAAGCTGCGACTTCGGTATGGGAAGGAAATTCCTCGAAAAACTCAATATCGCTGACCAGCGCGCAACGTGCGAATACACTCTCGAACAAGTCGTGGCTAAGCTGGGTATTGTCGGGCACACGTCCTTCCAGCGCCGCTTCAAAGGTGTCTACATGATATAAACCCTTACCGCTGTAGGTGCCTAGCGAGAACAGATCCTGGTACAGCTCGGAAGCCGAATTGGAGTAGGCATCGGTACCGGAAACACCGGCGAAAATCTGGTGGAACATCGAGTGTTCCTGCCGCAACGGCAACGTTGGCGTAACCCGAGGCTGGAGAATACCGTAACCATCGACGACAATCTGGGTCGTTGGGTCGAACACCGGCCGGTTCAATGGATGCGCGGCGACACCCACCAATTGCGCGACGACGCCCATAGCCAATTTGGTATCGTCGTCCAGCGTAATAACATAACAGACACCTGAAAATACAGATGCCGGTTGACCTGCAATCGGTAAAAAAGAAGTATCGGTTGCTCCCCGCAACAGGCGGTTGAACTCATGCAGCTTGCCGCGCTTGCGCTCCCAACCCATCCATTTGCCTTCGCCGGGATTCCACAAGCGCTTGCGATGAAATACAAAGAACCGTTGCTCCCCGTACCTGGCGTTAAGTGCAGCAACGGCATCAACGGCAATAGCCAGCAACGGCTCATCATCCGGCATAGTTTCCTGCCCGGCATCGCTCCAGTCAGACAGCAACGCAAAATAGACATGCCCGCCCGGATTGGATAAATAGCGGACTTCCATTTGTTCAACCTGGTTTTTGACGCCAGCCTTGCTGACAAACAGGGTCGGTACAACCACGAATGTGCTTAGTGTTTCCGGTATGCCGTCCTTGAATTCAAGTCGTGGCAAATGGCGTGGCGGCAAGCGGTCAATAATAAGCTTATTGACCAGGCTAACGGCAATATCGGAAGCCGGAAATACTCCGAACAACATAATCAGCAATAACTGGAATCCGCTCAGTCCAGCCGCAAGACTCGCATTCAACGGCAAGGCCAGCACCAGCGCTGTCAACAGCAACAGGCTACCCATATATGCCAGCCCCGCGTTAGCGACAACAGTACGCAACAGCCTTTGCCGTAATGAAGTTTCATATTCGACTTTTCTTTCAAACGCATACCGACCGGCACCGATCAAATAAAAGCCAGGCTCCTGCAAACGCGGGTTGCTATTGGCCGGCTTGCCGGCACGCTTGACCTGGGCCATTAATCGTCGGGCTATTTCCAGCTCGGCATGCGGCGAGTGCCTGGCAAGATCTTCAATGGCATGGCGATAACGATCACGGGTAAGAAAATCCATCGCCTTGTAGCCTTCATGTGCACGCAGACACTGGTCAACCAGACTCAAATCTTCAACAAACTCGGCCCACTCAAATGCCGAAATCGCCCGCATACTGGTGATAATGTTACGAACCGTCGCGTTATCGGCGATTTGATCGGCATGTTCACGATGCACAATGTCATCAAGGCTGACACCTTGCCGGTTCAGCCAGTCATTCAGAAAATCCAGGCTGGTTACAGCACCAGAATGCGGATCGTGCAAGCGTTGCAGGATTTGTACAGCATAAGACTGGCGCAGGGGCGCCGCAGGTAATTTCCCGGCAGGGAACGGCGCATCCGGTTTATCAATAAGTGCAGCGACTTGTTCGATTTGGTCGACGAAATCGTCTGCCAGATTTCGGCCTGATTGGGAACGCATAATGCGCACAGCCAGACGGCGCAAGTTATCAACCAGCAACATCCGCAAGGTAATCGGTATCGCCCAGAGCTCACCGATCGTGAGCGGATCAACGTTCTGATAGGCCCGAATGAAGTGTGTCAATAACTCCGGATCGAAACGACTGTCGGTATGCGCGACCAGAGCCCAAACAATACCGTAAACGCGAGGAAAACCTGCAAGAGCGCCTTCAGACAGTTTGGGTAATTCCAGGTAATAGCTTTCCGGCAAGTCGATACTGATATTACCAACCTGTTCTTCAATGATATGGAAATTATCCAGCAGCCATTCTGCTGCCGGTGTGATGGCGTGCTGTTCACGCACTGATTTGGCGACCGATTGATAAGCTTCAAGTAAAACCTGGGCATTATCATGCATTCGCGGAAGCAGTTTCCGGCCTTTTTTAAGCTTACTGATTTTTTGCGCCTGCGCCAAACTGACTGCATGCTGTTCGAGCCGCTCGGTGCTGAACAATTCAAAGCGGATGGGCTCCTCACCACCCGGATGGGTAGCTCTGACACGCTGCTTTTGTTGACGCTTCACCATGTTTTGCTTCTCCAAGCCTAAAATATTAATTAAGCGAGCCGCTACGCCTGATAACGTCTGAAACCATTCCGGTTATTTCAATCGACTCGCTAATGTAACCATCATTGCAGCTTCTGGAACTGGAATAGAAAGCAACTCACCGGAAGCATAAAGAGATAAGGCTTGGCCTAAGTCCTCGCGTTTTATCAATTCATCAATCGATACACACAGAAAAGGCTTGTAAGCCACTGCTGCAATTGATTTTATGAATCGTGTTAAATCCTGCCTAACAAAATAAGAACCAGGATAATAACCAGCACCAGGCCGAGCCCGCCGCTGGGTGCATAACCCCAGCTGCGGCTGTGCGGCCAGGCTGGAATGACGCCAATAAGCATGAGGATAATAATGACGAGTAAAATTGTTCCAAGTGACATGGGATACTCCTGATAGAGGGAAATGTTGAATCGATTAGTCATTAAACAGTTGATGCAGCCGGGCGATGCCCTATTGTTTACTGATAAATCGCATTTTTGGGTCGGCTTTTAGCCGTTTGTAAAAGCATCTTTAATCATTTACATACATAACCAAAAGTGAATACATCATGTAAGGGTAATAGGCATCAGACCCAGAATGCCCCTCACGATTAAATACACAGCCACGAAGTAATTTAAAAACCGGGGTACCAGCAAGATTAATATCCCCAGCACTAAAGCCAGTAAGGGTTCGATTGCTACTGTCATAAAGTTCTCCGTCAGTTAATGTTGGCTTACTTGAGTTTGGCTGATGCTGAAGCCAGACCAGTCCTCAGATCGTCCCAAACCTTATCGGCAGTTTCCTTGACTTTTTCCCAGGCATCGCTGCCGGCAGTTTCCAGTTCTTTAATCTTTTGATCGGCCAGCAGTTGTTTGGTCCGTAACGCATTGACTTCCTGGACGTATTTGAGCTTTGCCATGCCTGCTGACAGTTCCGCTTTCGCAGTCAGCACATCAATCTGGGCACTCCACTCTTTCAGTTCTGCGGCCAGACTTTCTATATATTCTTCTTTTGATTTCATTAGCTTATCCTGGGTTATTGATGGGATTTACACGCTTACTGTTGATCAGGATCAAAACAATGGCTTTTTCAGCAAGCCGCCGTCCATTATTCCGGGCTGTGAGAGTATCCTAGCGACTGCATCAATGCGTGTCGGTACGGTAGCGAACATAGATAAGCCGCCGCCAAGCCGGTTTCGCTTACAAAGCAAGGTTAGCGAATGCCGGTTATGTTCGCTAACAGACAGACGATGAATGGCTGTTTCACTACACTTAAATGCGGTTCAGTCAACAAAATACTGAGAAACGCTCAAACATCCGCACCACAATCAAATGAGGTAACACAATGATTAATAATAAAAAAATATTCTTCACAATGGCGATAATAATACTCGTTGGCGTGACCGGCTGTGCCAATATGTCCACACAAGGTAGGAATACTGCACTGGGTGCAGGAGCGGGCGCACTCGGGGGCGCAGCTCTGACGGGTGGCAGCGCGCTCGGCACAGTCGGCGGAGCGGCAGTAGGCGGTGTTATCGGTCATGAAGTCAGCAAGCCCAAGCGCTAACCCAGCTCGGTAACAGGCGTGAATTCAAGTAATAAATGCATAACCCAGCAGCTTTTCTGCATCCATGCCAGATAGCTCGTAGAACATCTCGTAAGGTGTCTTGAACCCCAGACACTTCCTGGGTCTGTTGTTTAGTTTATGCACAGCCTCCAATACCTGTGGAATGGTTACATCTAACATCCCCATTGCCTTGGGGAAGTATTGGCGTAACAGCCTATTGGCGTTCTCATTTTGCCCGCGCTCCCACGAATGGTAAGGCTTGGCGAAATACGTTTTGCAGCCGATGGCTTGGGTAATTTGCTCATGTTTGGCAAACTCTTTGCCGTTGTCGAAAGTGACCGTGTGTACCCAACCCTTGAAACTATCCAGTAAGGCGATGATGGCACCCGTCACTGCTTCGGCGGTCTTGTTCGCCAGGGGGAATGCCAGACGTAGCTTGGATTTGCGTTCGTCCAGTGTCACCAGTGCGCCTTGGTGTCCTTTGCCGATCATGGTATCCGTTTCCCAGTCGCTTAGCCGTCCGCGCTGGTTGGCCATCCCAGGGCGGTCGTCAATGTCCACTCGGTTGGGAATGCCCTTGACACTGCCCGTGCGGCTACCGTAGCGCTGGCGGCATTTTTGTCCATGGCGGCGCAGGTTCAGGTACAGCTTGCCACCGACACGCTTGTCCTTCAGTACATACTGGTGTAGATGGCTTCATGGCAAACGGTCGGCTTCCCTTCCTCTTTTAGCCTGCCGCTGATTTGTTCGGGACTCCATTGCTGTTCCAGCAGCGTATCAATACTGACAGCCAGTTCTGGGGTCAACTTGACTGCTTTCGGCTTGTTCGCCTGGCGTTGCTGCGCTTTGCTGTGCGCTTGCGGGTGTCGGTAGCCGTGTTGCCCCCCCTGTTGCGAGTCAGTTCACAGCGGATCGTCGATTGGCTGCGCCCCAGCGCTAACGCTATGTCCGTGGTGGATTCCTTCAGTTTGTGCCGTGTTTCGATATAATGCCTATCCTCAAAGGTCAGGCGTGTATAAGTCATAAAGCTCTCCCGTCAGTGGTGGTTCGGAATGCTGTTTACCACATCTTGCTTCTGTCTTCATGGGGGTAAGCCGCATTCCGTCTCAAACTAACGAGTTATGCACTTATGATACGAATTCGCGCCTGCTGAAAATGTCACAAGCTATTGGCGCGACATCAATTGCTGAGCTTCATAACGTCAGGTATAACCTACAAAATACCTGACATACGAAATGACGCCGCCTCGTTTTAGCAGCAATTTCATGTTAGCGATCACGCCAAGATTCAAGCGTTTTGGGTAGCCTGCCAAAGTCATCAATTACCCGAACGTTACCCTGCTCTGAGTCTGACCAACGCCACAAAACCAGGTTTTGGTTTTTAGTTGTACAACCGGAAGCAAAACTACGCACCAAAATCCCGGCAACATCCAACGCTCGCAATTGTTCGGCTAGCCGCCATGTCGGTGGTTCTTGATTTTGAGTAGCCAGGTCTTCCCAGGCACAGCCCAACTCCTGGGTCGAACTGCCCATACTCGCCAACAGATGTTCATCATTGAGGTCGGCGATTTTCGCGCAATCAATCTCGTAAGCAACTAACGTCATTGGTTGTGGCTTGAATGGAAAGCCTTGTTGCGCTTCCATCCAGGCTGTGGTCAGGTCAAGCGACAGATACAGCGCCGCACAACCCGGCCGATTGAATCGCCCGCCATGCTTTTTAGCACCATTGCCGGATAAGGGATCGTAAGACCACATGGGATGATGGGCTCGATAAACAATGCCGGTAAACCGGCTTATGCTTATTATTGTCAAGCGTAACCGCCATCGGCAATTCGCGCTAAATAGGCTTTAACAGCCTCCGCGCGGCCTTCTTTGACCAGATCCTCCGCCGTTTTATCACCGAATGAGGGCAATGGTTGCGAGCGGAACCAGGCAAACGCGCGCCCAACGCCACCCGACCACTCCGATACACGGTTGATAATTTCTACCGTATCTCTTAAACGTGCTTGCGTAGTGCGGCTTTTGCAGCGGGAACTCTTGGAAACGGAATCACGGGATAAACCGATAACTTCGGCGAGATCGTTTTGCGTGATATGCAACACCTTGGCCAAAGTATTGGCGGCAATAAACCCTTCGTCGGAAATTACTTGATTCAAAAAGCCGGTATTAGCCATAAATGCCTCCATAATTAACCTTATTTACGGACAAATTATAGGGCAAAACAGTTAATCCGCATTATTTTTCTGCATGAAGGAAGCAAATAGCTGGAAACAGGGTGAAGCGAAAAATCGTTACGCATTAACCCAGTCATGAGTAAGTGATCTATATTAGCCGTGTATAGAGTTTTTTCTCTGGATGCACAGGTAAAGATTGCCGTTGCCCTTTGTAAACGAGTACATGTAACTTAAAAGTTGCTTGAGAGATTAAGCCGCTTGTTAATCTACGCTGGTTTTTTGTGTCCGCTGAAAATACCATAATCCTGACAAACAATTGGCGGCATCAGTTGTTGGGCTTCCTTACGTCAGCGCCAAAATACAAACATACGAAATTATGATCGAACGCAGGAAATTTTGAAGGAGATTAATGATGGCTAAGCAAACACGACTAAGCTCGCTAATTGAGTCTGTGATGAATATTGTTATTGGCTATGCAGTCGGCCTGCTCTCGCAGCTTGTAATATTTCCTTTTTTCGACATTCATGTGTCTATGCGCACGAATCTATTAATCGGGGCATGGTTTACCGTTGTCAGTTTGATACGGAGCTATGTAATCCGGCGCTGGTTTAATGCCCGACTCCATAAGGCCGCTCAAGAAGTGGCGAGGTCGGTTAGCAATGAATAAAAAACCTAGACTGTCCGGCGTATGACAATTACTACACAGAAAGCTGGCATATCGAACCATCATGAATCGGATTAATGATAAACAATTCCGGTTTCAATACTGACTTTGACCGTTAAACTCGAAAAATACCCGGTAATCCCTAACTAAAAGATAGCCCTGATTATGTCGCACTGCTCGCTTCGTTATTATGCCCGGCTCGGTAAACGGAATTTAATCCCGTTATTGCGTAATCTCAGATGAGAATAGGTTTAATAGCAGCTCGTTTTAAGTCAAAATACCTCCGGCAAAGCCGGAGGCTTGTATATGTGAACCGCTCAAAGCGGGTTAAAATGTGTGCCACCTGAAGGGGGGCTGTGTTCTAAAACAGGC
>Ga0208754_100260_pt1 | contig 14786 bp, 12 predicted proteins | sample LakWasMet55_HOW8_2_FD_183889 | JGI IMG/M metagenome (GOLD analysis project Ga0208754, IMG submission 183889) | Freshwater sediment methanotrophic microbial communities from Lake Washington under simulated oxygen tension - Sediment Metagenome... | ecosystem: Environmental > Aquatic > Freshwater >... | reverse complement strand
ATTTGGCAAACTTAAATACTGCCGCAGAATTGCCACAAGATACGAGAAAAAAACCATTAATTATATGGGGATGCTGTTATTTTCCTCGGTACTTTTATGGCTGAGATAAAATGTCAACAGAGCCTAGCTCCAGATAAACTGCCGGTCACGAAGTTACATTGCAATTGCCGTCGAAAAACAAGTCGCTTGCTGACACAAAACTCATATATAAAGCGGTGCCATGCGTCGCCAGTAATGGCCTTTATGCGCCCTGCCGTTCCAGATTACCAATTGGTGATTAATGCCTTTCTGCCATAATATCGAGCTTAGGTATTCGTTGTTTTTCAAGAAAGGGTCTTCATCGCCGATAACAATCGTTATGTCCATTTCCCGCAATTTACTTAAACGCCACGCGCAGTCCAGGTTCGGCAAGAAATGGGTGGGCGTATTGAAATAAATATCTTCGTTATAAAAACCATCCAGCAAGTCGGTGAAGTCTTCCACATTCAGGGTCAGGTCATAACGGCCCGAGAAGGCGACCAGTTTTTTAAACAGGTACGGGTGGCGGAAGGCAATGTTGGCGGCGATATAAGCACCCAGACTTAAACCGTGCGCGATGACGCAGGGATGCTCATTTTTGCGGTGCATGAACGGCAGCACTTCATCCAGGATGTATTGTTCGTAGGCGATATGCCGCAGGATGCGGCCTGAAGGATGCGCCCAGCCACAGTAGAAGCTTTCGGCATATACGCTGTCAATGCAGTAAAGTTGCAGCCAGCCCTGCTCTATTTTGTGTTTTAAGGATTCGACGATACGCAGGTTTTCATATTCATAAAAACGTCCTTCACGGCTTGGAAAAACCAGCACTTTGGCGCCTGCATGTCCAAACACCAGTAATTCCATATCCCGTTGTAAACTGTCACTCCACCATTTGTGGTACTCACGGTTCATCGAAAAATTCTCCGGTTTATTTCGTTGTTTTCGTGTGGGTTGGGTTATTTATTCACTGAGTGTTGCAAAAAAAGTGTCCAATTCGTTAATCAGTTCATCCTCTTGTTGGCGTTGGTTAGCGTAGTTGTAATGTCCGGCATCCAGGGTGTACAAGTGTTTTTCGCCGGGCAGTGTGTTGTAGATGGCGAACTGTCCGGGTGGGGCGACGCAGGGATCGAGCTTGGCACAAGCGCAGTGCATCGGCATAGTGATGCGCTTGGCGGCTAACGCGGCATCGTAGTAGCGCAATACTTTAAGCGTCTGTTTTTTATGGCTTCGGTAGTATTGCTGTACGCTGTTGGCACTACCGTGTGTTGCCAGTCGCAAACGTATCGGATGATGTCCAAAAGTGGGAACATTGATATGCCCTCTGGCAATACGCTGCTCCCAAGCCAAAGCCAATGCACCTATGCCGCCGGCAAAACTGATGCCCAGATAACCCAGATGCCCGCTTAACTGTGGGAACAGTTTTAGAAGGGCACTTGCTGCCAACCAGACGTCTTCAACACAACCGCCCAGGATATATTTATCAGCCCGGTCGATATGGTGCAGTACATGCCAGTAAGGTTCCGAAGAAATGCCGGGTTGGGTGCTTAAAGCCAGGCCGCGAAAACACGGAAACAAGATTGCCGCGTCCTTGAAAGGCAGGTGAAAGTCCGGTGCTTCGCGACCGCCATAGCCGTGACCGACAATAAAGCCGCGCCTGATAATATTGGATTTCGGCAGCATCAACCAACCGCGAATCGGAAAATTATCCGTGGACATGTAAGCTATTTCGAATACCTGCCAGCCATATTTATCTACATCGATAAGCCAAGTGCAAGGCTGCGGGTCGATGCCCAATGCCCGCTGGTAGCGTGTCCGCCAAAAACCGTCGAAATCTTCCGGTTCTTTTGGCGCTTGTACCGTTAATAACTGCTCAAGCGAATAGCCATAGGCAGGGTCAAAACAGTACTCATCGGTATTCACGGCAATATTATTGTCGTCCGGCATTCATATCCTCTCAAAACACGCTCTTTATACCATTGCAAGCATTACAGAATTATTTATGCAGGTGTGGGGCATTAATAACAATTCTATTTTCTACCAAACCATCCGTGGCTGCCAAGTTATATTGGGTTTCAGTATCTTAAGCCGACGCATAGAGAATGCCTCTTAAAGTTTATCTTTAGCAATGGCCTGCATCGACTCCATAGCCACAATTTGTTATAATTCTCAGATTATTCAGGGTTATGCAGACACACTTAACATAAGGAACCGGAAACAGTGCGTTTGCATTCAAGATAAACCATGCCGATGACGGTTGTGTGCGGTATTTATGTGTATATAGGGATCAATGTCAAACTTCGCTAAAGAAATCATTCCTGTTAATCTCGAAGACGAGATGAAGCAGTCCTATCTCGATTACGCTATGAGCGTTATCGTCGGTCGAGCCCTTCCAGATGTCCGAGACGGCCTTAAGCCCGTGCATAGACGTGTGTTATATGCGATGAGCGAAGTCGGCAACGACTGGAACAAGCCCTACAAAAAATCGGCGCGTATCGTCGGGGATGTCATGGGTAAATATCACCCGCATGGCGATATGGCGATTTATGACACGATGGTGCGCATGGCACAGCCGTTTTCAATGCGCTATCTACTGATCGACGGACAAGGTAACTTCGGTTCTGTTGACGGCGATCCACCCGCGGCACAGCGTTATACCGAAGTCCGTCTGGCGAAGATTTCCCATGAAATGCTCGCCGATCTGGATAAGGAAACTGTTGATTTTATCCCCAACTACGATGAATCCGAATCCGAGCCCAGAGTTTTACCGACGCGCGTACCGACGTTACTGGTAAATGGTTCATCAGGTATTGCTGTCGGCATGGCGACCAATATACCGCCGCATAATTTGGCGGAAGTTATCAGTGCTTGCCTGGCGATGATTGATAATCCTGACGTCACTATCTACGACCTGATGGCGCATATTCCCGGCCCTGATTTTCCTACCGCGGGCATGATAAATGGCGCATCGGGTATTTACAGCGCCTATACCACAGGACGCGGCAAGATTTATTTGCGTGCCCGCTGCCACTTTGAAGATATTGGCGATAGCAGCCGCCAAGCCATTATCACTACCGAACTGCCCTATCAAGTCAACAAAGCCACGCTGCAAATGAAGATTGCCGAATTGGTCAAGGAAGGCAAGCTTGAGGGCATTTCCGCGATTCGTGACGAGTCGGATAAGGATGGTATGCGCCTGGTGATTGAACTGCGGCGCGGCGAAGTGGCAGAGGTTGTGCTCAACAATCTTTATAAACAAACGCAATTCCAGACTGTGTTCGGCATCAATATGGTCGCCCTGCTGGATGGCCGTCCGCACTGTATGAATCTTATCGAGATCATCAGCGCCTTTATTGACCACAGACGGGAAATCGTTACCCGCCGGACTATTTACCTGCTCCGCAAAGCCCGCGAAAGGGCTCATATACTGGAAGGCCTGGCGGTAGCGCTGGCAAATATTGATGACATGATCGAGCTGATCAAAACATCAATGAACAGGGAAGAAGCCAAAGACGGTTTGTTATCAAGAACCTGGGAAGCAGGACTGGTTTCGACACTGCTGGAACGCGCCGATGCGGCCCGTTCCAGGCCGGACGATTTACCCACTGAATTCGGCATTCATGATCCAGGTATTTACAGATTATCTGAAACCCAGGCCCAGGCCATCCTTGATTTGCGTTTGCATCGTTTAACCGGGCTGGAACAGGATAAGATCATTGATGAATACAAGCAATTGCTGGAACAAATCGACGAACACCTGTTTATTTTGGCTAATGACAGCCGCCTGATGGAAATCATCAGGGAAGAACTGGTGGCGATTAAAGACCAGTATTCCGATCCAAGGCGCACAGAAATCATCCAGAACCAGCTGGATTTATCAGACGGCGATTTGATTACCGTTGAAGACATGGTTGTTACGATGTCTCATGAAGGTTACGTTAAATCCCAACCATTGAGCGATTACAAAGCGCAACGTCGTGGTGGGCGCGGTAAATCGGCAACCGCTACCAAAGAGCTGGATTATGTCGATAAACTGATTGTCGCCAACACCCACGACACTATCTTGTGTTTCTCTTCACTGGGCAAGGTGTACTGGCTGAAAGTTTACCAACTGCCGGTTGCTTCGCGCGCCGCCAGAGGCAAACCTTTCGTAAACCTGTTGCCATTGGAACAGGGCGAAAAAATCAACGCCATCTTGCCGGTCCAGGAATTCACCGAAAATAAATTCGTGTTCATGGCGACTTCAGCAGGTACCGTTAAAAAGACGCCGCTACCCGAGTTTGAGCGCCAGCGCACCACCGGAAAAATCGCCATCGACCTGCGTGAAGGCGATACGCTGGTCGGTGTCGCCATTACCGATGGACAGCAAAATGTCCTGCTCTTCGGCAGTACCGGCAAAGCTGTCTGCTTTAATGAAACTGATGTCCGCTCAATGGGACGTACAGCTTCCGGTGTCCGCGGCATGCGCTTGCAGGAAGGCCAGAAAGTTATTTCATTGATTATCGCTACTGAAGGCACGGTATTGAATATTACCGAAAACGGCTACGGCAAACGCACCAAACTCGAAGAATTTACCTGCCATAAACGCGGCGGCCAGGGCTTGATTGCGATCCAGACTTCAGCGCGTAACGGCGCGGTAGTCGGCGCCGTGCTGGTTAACGATCACGATGAAATCATGCTGATTACTGACGGCGGTACGCTGGTGCGGACGCGCGTGGACGGCATTTCGGTAGTCGGCAGAAATACCCAGGGCGTTACCATTATCCGCCTGGATAAAAAGGAAAAAGTGATCGGCGTTGACCGTATTGAAGGCCTGGCGGGAGAAGATGAAGACGATGCAGTATTGGAAGATGAAGCAGTCGCAAATGACGATCCAGTTGCAGATAACAATGCTGGCGATGATGTGGAATCAGGTGAAGAATAATTTTTTCTATTACCAAAATAAGCATCAACAAAATAACAAAATTAACCAAGAGATACTTTAACAATGTCCAGAGTTTATAATTTTAGCGCCGGACCTTCAGCATTCCCTGAAGCCGTCTTGCAACAGGCACAGCAAGAGCTGCTGGATTGGCGGGGCAGCGGCATGTCGGTGATGGAAATGAGTCACAGAGGCAAGCATTTCTCCAGTATTGCCGAAGAACTTGAAAGTAATTTGCGTGAATTAATGTCCATCCCGGAAAATTATAAGGTCCTGTTCCTGCAAGGTGGGGCCACTGCCCAGTTTTCGTTTATACCGCAAAATATTTTGAACGGCAACACCAAAGCCTGTTACGTTAAAACCGGAGCATGGTCAGAAAAAGCCATCAAAGATGCACAGAATTACTGCGATGTTGTCATAAGCGCAAGCTCGGAAACTTCTAAATTCACCACGATTCCAGAGCCTTCAAGCTGGATCATAGATGAACAAGCCGCCTATTTGCATTACACATCCAATGAAACCATTCATGGTGTGGAGTTCCAGGACATCCCCGACAGCAAAGGCTTGACGCTGGTTTCGGATATGTCTTCCAATATCCTGTCGCGCCCGATTGATGTCAGCCGCTATGGCATCATTTATGCTGGAACCCAGAAAAACATGGGACCTGCCGGTGTTACGGTCGTAATAGTCCAGGATGATTTAATCAACACCGCACCAAAATCAGTGCCTTCGGTTTTTGATTATGCCGAGCAGGCAAAAAACCAGTCTATGTTGAACACACCAGCAACTTACAGCTGGTATCTGGTAGGTCTGGTACTGAAATGGTTGAAAGCCCAAGGCGGTGTTGCCGCGATTGAACAACGCAATACCGCAAAAGCGGCAAAGCTTTACCACGCCATTGACCAGTCTTCACTGTACTCCAATCCGGTAGAAATAGCCTCCCGCTCGCGCATGAATGTACCGTTTATCCTGGCAGATGAACGCCTCGACAAACCGTTTCTTGCCGCCGCCGAAGCCAATGGCCTGTTTGAATTAAAAGGCCACCGTTCCGTAGGCGGAATGCGGGCGAGTATCTATAACGCGATGCCGGAAGCGGGCGTGCAAGCCCTGATCGATTTTATGGCTGAGTTTGAAAAAAATCATTAAATAGGGTAAAGATCATGTCAGCCATCACCCCGCTTTCTGAATTAAGAGAAAAAATTGATGCTATCGATGCGCAAATACTGCAATTGATAAATCAAAGGGCGAGTTGTGCGCTGGAAGTTGCCAGAACCAAGATTGCCCAGGGTGAGCATGGCTGTTTTTATCGTCCGGATCGTGAATCTTTAGTGTTAAGGCGCATTCAGGACTTGAATACAGGACCTATACCGAATGAAACGGCGGTGCGGTTTTTTCGGGAAATCATGTCGGCATGTCTGGCTTTAGAAAAGCCGCTGGATGTGGCTTTTTTAGGACCCGAAGGCACATTTACCCAGCAAGCGGCGTTCAAGCATTTTGGTCATGCTGTCAAGACCGTACCGGCAACCACTATCAACGACATTTTTAACGCTGTAGAAAGCGGCAACTGCCAGTTCGGCGTCGTGCCTGTTGAGAACTCCACCGAAGGCATCATTAGCCATACGCTGGACAGACTATTGACGTCAACGTTGAAAATCTGCGGTGAAGTTGAAATCAGAGTGCACCAAAACTTGCTGGGACTGGCAGAAAACCTCGCCGACATCACCGAGGTTTATTCGCATTCACAATCACTGGCGCAGTGTCGGCATTGGCTGGACAAACATTTACCCCATGCCAAGCAGACAGCGGTTAGCAGCAATGCCGAAGCCGCCCGTCTGGCAGCTGCCAATAAGCACACTGCCGCGATTGCCGGAATTGCCGCCGCTGAGCTGTATAACACGCCGGTTATCGAAAAAAATATTGAAGACATCGCCAATAACACGACGCGTTTTATCATTATCGGCCAGCAAGTTTCCGCGCCTACCGGCAAAGATAAAACCTCATTGGTGGTTTCAACAGGCAATCAGCCGGGTGCGTTGCATAGAACTTTGGAACCTTTCGCCACTGCCGGTGTTGATATGCTCAACATTGAATCCAGGCCGTCACGCCAAGGTTTATGGGATTATGTGTTTTTTATTGATATCGAAGGCCATAGCGAAGATGAGCGCGTTGCCAAGGCATTAGCATTACTGAAGGAAAAGGTTACGATGCTGAAATTGCTGGGTTCCTATCCTAAGGCTGTTTTTTAATTTTCCATGCCTTCAAGGCAGCAAGAGACTATTCACCTGTTAATTTTTCCATGACGAATACGAATAACATTTACTCGCTTGCCGTAGCGGGCGTACAAAAACTTATCCCCTACAAAGCCGGTAAACCGATTGAGGAACTGGAGCGCGAGCTGGGCTTGACGCAAATCATCAAGCTAGCCTCCAACGAAAACCCGTTGGGACCGAGCAAAAAAGCCCTGGCAGCGATTCAGTCCGCATTGCCGAAACTGGCTTTATATCCTGATGGTAGCGGCTTTCATTTAAAACAGGCGTTAGCGAAAAAATACGCTGTGGATGCCAGCCAGATTACGTTGGGCAATGGCTCGAATGAAATTCTGGAACTGGTGGCGCGGGCGTTTTTAACGCCACAGTTTGAAGTGATTTTTTCCCAGCATGCCTTTGCCGTTTATCCACTGGTTACACAGGCTGTCGGTGCGAAGGCGGTTGTCGTGCCTGCGCTGAACTATGGACACGATTTGCAGGCGATGGCGCAAGCGATAACCCCCGATACCCGGCTGGTGTTTATTGCCAATCCGAATAACCCGACCGGAACCTTGCTGGCGCAAGCCGATCTTGAACAATTTATCGGCGCATTGCCTGACACTATTGTCTGCGTACTCGACGAAGCCTACTTTGAATTTGTCAACCAAAGCGCCGACATCAATTCGATAGACTGGCTGAAAAAATATCCGAACCTGATTATCACCCGCACATTCTCCAAAGCCTATGGCTTGGCGGGTTTACGCGTTGGCTACAGTTTATCAAGTCCGGAAATCGCCGACATCCTGAACCGTGTCCGACAGCCGTTTAACAATAATTCACTAGCACTGGCGGCTGCCGAAGCCGCATTAAGCGATGATGACCATTTACAACAGACCATCACCAACAATACCCAGGGTATGCAGCAACTGACCAATGGTTTTAAAGCGCTAGGTTTACAATGGATTCCATCAGCCGGAAATTTTGTTTCAGTGGACTTAGAACGCGAGGGCTTGCCTGTTTATGAAGCTCTGTTGCGTAAAGGGGTCATTGTCAGGCCGGTAGCAAACTATGCTTTGCCTACTTTCCTGCGTATCAGTATTGGCACAGCCGCCGAAAACGCACTGTTTTTGCAGGCACTGGGCGAAGTTTTAGGCTGATGTTCAACAAACTTTGCATCATCGGCGTAGGCTTGATTGGCGGCTCCATAGCCAAAACTGCGCGTTTGCAAAAACAGGCATCCAGCATCGTAGGATTTGGACGTGAACAGGATTTGCAGAATCTGCAAGCCGCCAAACAAATCGGCGTCATTGACGCGTTTTACCTGGATATTGCCCAAGCCCTGGAAAATACCGATTGTGTCGTGATTGCCACACCGGTAGCAAGCATCGAAGCGGTTTTAACATTATTGAAACCCTTTTGGTCAAACAACACGGTTTATACAGATGTCGGCAGCACCAAAGGCAATGTGCTGGCTGCTGCACAAGCGGTATTCGGAAAAGTGCCGGACAATTTTGTACCCGCCCACCCGATTGCTGGTGGCGAACAAAGCGGTGTATTGTCGGCAGTGGATGGCTTGTTTGACAAAAAACGCCTCATTATCACACCAACGGCAAGCACAGACGCTGAAGCGCTAATCAAAATCCAACGCTTTTGGCAAGGCTTGGGTTCGGCAGTTTCGATCATGGATGCCACCCATCATGACCAAATTCTGGCAGCAACCAGCCATTTGCCGCATATCCTCGCATTTGCTTTGGTTGATATGCTGGGCCATAAAGACGAACAAAGTGAGATTTTTAAATATGCCGCAGGGGGCTTTAGAGATTTTACCCGAATTGCTTCCAGTGACCCTGTGATGTGGCAGGATATTTGTGCCGCCAATAAAAACGAAATCATTCCCTTAATCCAGCAATTAAAAAATGAGCTGGATAAAATACAACGGCTGCTGGCAAATGATGATAATCAGCAGCTTTTTTCAATCTTTGCCTACGCCAATCATGCACGGCAACGCTTTCTTAATCAGTTCGAAGCACCTATGTCAAAATCAATCACTTTCCATATCCAACCCGGCGGCAAACTGTACGGTGAAACCCGTGTTCCTGGCGATAAATCCATGTCGCACCGCTCGATTATGCTCGGTTCTTTGGCAAATGGTGTCACCCATGTCACTGGCTTTTTGGAGGCTGAAGACGCGTTGGCGACTTTGCAGGCGTTTCGGGATATGGGCGTGGAAATTGAAGGCCCAACTAATGGTTGCGTTACCATTCACGGTGTCGGCAAGCACGGTTTGAAAGCACCCAAAAATGAGTTGTATTTGGGTAATTCCGGCACGTCCATGCGTTTGTTAAGCGGTTTGTTGGCGGGACAGCCTTTTAATTGCGTGTTAACGGGGGATAAATCTTTGTCCGGCAGACCGATGAAACGCGTCACTGATCCTTTGGCAGCTATGGGCGCGGAGATCAAAACCACTGAAAAAGGCACGGCGCCTTTGCATATCACAGGCAAAGCCGGACAATTGCAAGCCATTGATTACACGATGCCGATAGCCAGCGCACAGGTCAAATCCTGCTTGTTGTTGGCGGGTATGTACGCCCAAGGCGAAACTCGCGTGACTGAACCTGCACCCACCCGCGACCATACTGAACGCATGTTGGCGGGTTTTTCGTATCCAGTCAAACGCGAAGGCAGCACGGCAATTATTTCTGCCGAAGGCAGTTTAAAAGCCATGAACATTGATGTACCTAGCGATATTTCTTCAGCGGCGTTTTTCTTGGTCGGTGCATCAATTGCCCCAGGTTCTGACGTCACTTTGAAACACGTTGGCATCAACCCAACCCGTACGGGCGTGATTGATATTTTGCGTTTGATGGGTGCGAATATCGAAGTGTTGAACCCGCGCGAAGTCGGTGGCGAACCTGTTGCCGATTTGCATGTTGTTTACAGCCCGTTAAAAGGCATTGATATTCCAGAGGATTTAGTGCCATTGGCAATTGACGAATTCCCCGTATTGTTTGTGGCTGCTGCCTGTGCAGAAGGTCAAACCCGCTTAAGTGGCGCGGAAGAATTACGCGTGAAAGAATCTGACCGCATTCAGGTAATGGCGGACGGCCTTCTGGTTTTAGGCGTAGATGCGCAGCCGACACCGGATGGCATGGTCATTAATGGCGGAAAACCTATCGGCGGGGGCGTAGTGACTTCGCATGGCGATCACCGTATCGCGATGTCGTTCTCCATCGCCGGACTTCGCGCCAATGCGCCTATAACTGTCCTGGATTGCGCTAACGTAAATACATCCTTCCCCGAGTTTAAGGATCTGGTAAAACATTTGGGCCTGGATCTGGTTTGTGAGGAAAAATAATGACAATACCTGTATTGACTATTGACGGCCCCAGCGGAGCGGGCAAAGGTACCATCAGCCGCCTGGTCGCTAAAAAACTGGGCTGGAATTATCTGGATAGCGGCTCAATCTACCGCTCTTTGGCTATTGCACTGTTAAAAAATTCGGTCGATTTGACTGATGAAGCCGAAATTATAAAAGTAGCACAAGCTATGGTGTTAGAGTTTGAATGCGGCGATGAATTAACCGTTAAACTGAATGGCGAAAATATTACCGGTCAACTGGGCCTGGAAAATACCGGCAATACGGCTTCGATTGTTGCAGCACTGCCGGGCGTCAGAAGTGTGCTGCTGCAAAAGCAAAAAGATTTCAAACAACTGCCTGGACTGGTTGCCGACGGGCGCGACATGGGAACTGTCGTTTTTCCCGATGCTGAAAATAAGGTATTTTTAACAGCCAGTGCAGCTAAAAGAGCTGAGAGGCGATATAAACAGTTGATAGAAAAAGGAATCGATGCTAATCTTACCCACTTAACAACCGAGATTGAAGAGCGTGATCGCCGCGATATGGAGCGTAAAGCAGCACCATTAGTTATGGCGAGTGATGCACTTTATATCGATTCTTCAGAAATGACAATTGCTGCCGTTACTGAAGAAGTATTGAACTTAATTCGTTAAGAACTTTTATGTTCGCATCCAAAATTCACTGGCTGCGGTTTTTTTAACTTTGATAATTAAAGGCTTGTTTGAATTTCGACAGGCTTGGGAAAAAAGAAAAATGAGCGAAAGCTTTGCTGCATTACTTGAAGAAAGTTTAACCAAAACTAAAATGAGTCCTGGTGCCATGTTGATTGGCACAGTGATTGATATCGAAAACGATATGATCATCGTCAGCACCCATTCCAAATCAGAAGGTGTCATTCCTAAATGGCAGTTTTTAAATAACGATGGTGAACTGGAAGTTGCAATCGGCGACGAGGTTGAAGTTGCCCTTGATTTGTTTGAAGATGGTTTAGGCGCTACCCTTCTTTCCCGAGATAAAGCCAAGAAAAATAAAGCCTGGTTTGAACTTGAAACGGCTTTTGAAAAACAAGCTACTATCATTGGCCGTATAAATGGTAAAGTCCGCGGCGGCTTTACGGTTGCGGTTGGTGCATTACGCGCTTTCTTGCCCGGCTCACTGGTTGATGTTCGTCCTATCAGGGACACGACTTTCCTGGAGAACCGTGACCTGGAATTCAAAGTTATAAAAATCGACCAAAAACGCAATAACGTCGTATTGTCACGTCGTGCTGTCGTAGAAAAAGAATACAGTGCAGAAAGAGAAGAATTGTTAAAAACGCTGGAAGAAGGCGCAACGGTTACCGGTGTGGTTAAAAACCTGACCGATTACGGCGCATTTATCGATCTCGGCGGTATTGACGGTCTTTTACACATTACCGATATGGCATGGCGCCGCGTTCGCCATCCTTCCGAATGTGTTGAAATTGGCCAGGAAATTAAAGTCAAGGTTCTGAAATACGACAAAGATAAAAATCGTGTTTCACTGGGCATGAAGCAAATGGGTGAAGACCCATGGCAAAACATCGCCCGTCGCTACCCAGCAGGCACTCGCGCATTTGGTAAAGTCAACAATCTGACTGATTATGGTTGCTTTGTTGAAATTGAAGAAGGTGTAGAAGGTCTGGTTCACGTTTCAGAAATGGACTGGACCAATAAAAACGTCAACCCTTCCAAGCTCGTTCAATTAGGCGATGAAGTTGAAATCATGATTTTGGAAATCGATGAAGATCGTCGTCGAATTTCCTTGGGCATGAAACAATGCAAAACCAACCCATGGGATGAATTTGCTGCCACACACAACAAAGGCGACAAAATTTCCGGAAAAATTAAATCCATCACTGACTTTGGTATTTTCATCGGTCTGGATGGCGGCATTGATGGTCTGGTCCACATGTCTGATATTTCCTGGGCAGATGATGGTGAAGCATCGGTTCGCGACTTCAAAAAAGGCGATGAGCTGGAAACCGTTATTCTAGCTGTTGATTCCGAACGTGAACGTATCTCTTTAGGTATCAAACAGCTTGAACAGGATCCTTTCCAAAACTTCCTGGCAACTCACGAAAAAGGTAGCTTGGTAAAAGGTGTGATTAAGGAAGTTGATGCCAAAGGCGCAGTTGTTACGCTGGCAGATCACGTCGAAGGTTACTTACGCGCTTCTGAAATTCAACGTGATCGCGTTGAAGACGCACGTACCTTGTTAAAAGAAGGTGACAGTCTCGAAGCTAAATTCATCGGCGTAGACAAGAAAAGCAAATCAATCTCGCTGTCGATTAAAGCGAAAGACCAAGACGAAGAGGCTCATACTATTAAGGATCATTCTCAGCAAACGGTTGGATCACCTACATTTGCTGATATCTTTAAACAAATGGAAAAATAACACCATGATGGGCAGGGTATGTATTGAAAAATGCATACCCTGGTAATTTTATTCTTTTTAACAGGATAGAATGTGACAAAATCAGAATTAATTGAAGCCTTAGCTAAACAACAACCTCATCTGGCGTTGAAAGATGTTGAACTTGCCGTCAAATGCATTATTGAAAAAATGAACCAAGCATTATCTTCCGGCGAAAGAATCGAGATTAGAGGATTTGGCAGTTTTTCCCTGCATAAAAGACCACCGCGTATAGGGCGCAACCCCAAGACAGGTGAATCCGTAATATTATCAAAAAAATATGTGCCTCATTTCAAACCGGGTAAAGAGCTTCGCGACAGAGTCGATGCATCCCGCGAAAAATACAGCATAATTGATTAATTAATAATCAACGCAAAACGACAAATTTATTACCTTTGCGTTGATTTTATTAAACTTATCAATCCAAGCTACTAATTCATCCTGAACAGTCACTAAGTTCCGGGAAATCTAACCTGCAAGAGCGGGTTTAGTTACCTAGACTCGGCCTCATTAAAAAACAATCATGTCCTGTGTTACAAAAATATAGGCCATAAAACCAAACCGTTAGACCTTATCCTTTAAAGAATAGGGGCATAATTTTTGCCAGAGTTCTAAGCACAAATCAGTTGGTCTATAATCAGGCGAATACAAATACCGCTCCCATCAATCCGCCAAAAATACCACCCCACACAACCAGCCAACCAAGGTGCTGGTGAATAATCAATTCAACCATTTCCTTGACCATCTGCGGCGTAAGCTCGCTGAGTCGTTTATCAATGACCGATTCAATCTTGTCAATCAAATCAATTCCAATTTTATGCGCATCAAGCCCTTGCTTTAGAGCTTCTTGAAAACGATCAGATTCGGCTATGTCCGCTAATGTCACTTTCAGGTTTTCAGTAAAAGGGTCTTTCAAAGGCAACAAAGCGGCTTCACCCCCCATCATTAATAACATTCCACCGAATGAAGAGGTCATAATCGACGATACTAGGCCTTCATAAATCTTGTCGTAATTAACAGCATTCAACAAAGGAGCGAAATTCAGCATTTTACCGCCTTGCTGTTCTTCGAACTCAATAAACTGTTCGATATTACCTGCTGTAAAAAACTGCTCCATCATTAACTGTTTGATGGAAGCTTTAAACTCTTCAAAGCGATTGGGAATTACACCCGATCCATATAAGAAAGGTACTTTCTCAAACAACATATAGATGGCCAACCAATTGGTAACAGCACCGGACAAGGCAAAAAAACCAATGGACTTGATTAATTCCTGCTGTACCGGGGAAAGATAGCCAACCGCAATAATCAAAACAGAAACAAAATTGGTAAAAAAGCTTTTATTCAATAGTTTTTTCTTCATTTTCAATATATTAAATTTACAGAACTTATTGTTTATCTCAAGCATAATTTGGGCAAATACTGCCTTCAGAACCCCCAAACAATCGGGAAATTAACTCCCCCTTCCCTATTTCAACATGCCATATCATTTTTCCATAGTAACCAGACAACAAGTTTGGATTCAGTGGACTTACCGACAAGTTATAGTTCATCTTAATGCATAACCATCTGAAAAATAGATTATTAACTTTCAAGAACATTAACCGGTATTCCAAAGTAAAACTGGATAGTAGCCAAATATTTTTCTATTATTTAGTACCCTTGAGAAGCATTCTATAGTACTACCTAGTGTCTAATTTCATAAATAGATTGTCTTATTAGCTTATACTACAAGCTATGCCCAAAATAGCCCCGAAAATTAAACTAAGCGACGCGGATAGAGCATATCTGGAAAAACTATCGCGTAGCCATA